>MDTB01210910.1_pt1 | contig 27440 bp, 16 predicted proteins | sample 811161 | NCBI WGS metagenome assembly MDTB01 (sample SAMN05326650, study PRJNA326480) | marine metagenome | isolation source: seawater | place: Mediterranean Sea | collected 2009 | reverse complement strand
CCACTCCTTTTTATCCTAGAAGTCCATATGGTGTAGCAAAGTTATATGGTTTTTGGATAGTGAAAAATTATAGAGAATCATATGATATGTTTGCAGGTAACGGAATATTATTTAATCATGAGTCTCCAAGAAGAGGTCCAACATTTGTAACAAGAAAAATAACAAGAGGCTTAAATATGATATTAAAAGGAGAAAGGAATGAACTAGTATTAGGAAATTTAGATGCTAAGAGAGACTGGGGTCATGCTAAAGATTATGTAGAAGGAATGTGGAGAATTTTACAGGCTGATAAACCAGATGATTATGTATTATCTACAAATGAATTTCATTCGGTAAGAGAATTTGTGGAAGAATCATTTAAACTTAAAGGTTTTAATATAAAATGGAAAGGAGAAGGTGTAAATGAAATAGGTTATGATGAGAATACGGGTAGAGAATTAATATTTGTATCAGAAAAATATTTTAGACCAGCTGAAGTAGAGGAATTATTAGGCGATTCGACAAAAGCTAGAACTGAACTAGGATGGGAACCAAAGGTTAGCTTTTTAGAATTAGTAAAAGATATGGTTGACAATGATTGTAAATAGTAATTAATTATAAAAATAATATTATTATAATTAATTTATTTCATAGCAACGCACTTTTTATCAATTAATAATGACTCACATTTATCACTTTGTGGTACGATTTTAATAACACCTTTGCTTTTGTGTTTATGTATTGGTTCAGTACAACCAAGATGATTTTTTTTTGTTTTCTTAAATTTAAATAATTTCTTTTTTGTTTTATTCTTCTTTTTGTTACATCTTGCTCTAAAATGTTCATATCGTTCTTTAACATCCTCATATGTTAGCCCCGAAACTTTATTTAACATTTTATTAATAGTTTCGTGTAAATTATAAACGTATATTGAAAATGTATGTCTGCTTTCCATACATTTCATAGTAACAGGAACAGTTTTAAAATTTTGTTTCAAATTTATACGACAATATTTACATGGTAGAATATGTTTTAATGATTTAATAAAATTCATATAATGTATTTTTTGTGCTTTATTAGGTTTAATTGGATAATTGAAACTCATAGTATGTAAAAAATGCCATAGTGAAGGCCCCCACACACTAGTTAACATACCATCTCCACTTTTATAATGTTCATCATTATACACCTTTTTTGTTTTTTTGTTGGATTTCCTTTTATTTTTATATGTTTTCATCTTAAAATATATGGAGATTAAAAAATATATCAATAAAATAGTTGTTGATTGTTATAAATAGTTATTTAAATATTAATGTTTTGAGTTTCTTCATTTATTGTATTATATTTAAAATTATAAGGTATTGGGATTGGTTTAATTTCTTCAAAATTATATGTTCCTACAGTATATTTATTTTTTAAGTATAAAACTGAACCAATAAATATAGTAGATGTAACCTTTTCAACAATAATAGGTATAAAAAATTGTTTTTGACCAATATAAATATATATTAGCGAAAAACTTGTTAAATGCATCATATTAAGTATTAATTCACATATAATATTTACTTTTGATAAATCCTCTACTTTCTTTGTTTTTATTGTATGTATTATTTGTGGAATATATTTTATTGGATGTAATATAGATGAAATTATATTAAGAATAAGTAGAAATTCAGTTATTTCCATTTATAAATTAATAAAATATTAAGAATAAATAGAATTTCGGTTATTTATATTTTAGATAATAGTTTATTCTGTGTATTTTCATGTTTATATTTTTCTTTATTTTCATGTTTAAATCGTTTCATTATTTTTAACAACTTTTCATAATATTTATTATCATCAATAAAATCATATTTATTAATCGTTTCTATTTTTCCATTTGAATTTCTAATAATCATTATATTATAATAGCTAAAATTTTTAATTCGTTTGACAATATATTATTTTATTCATAAATAATATAATGAACTTAATTGCATCATTGCTTAAAGTGATATCAGATTACAAGGGAGTTATTGTAATTTTAGGGATTATAGTATTTTTTATACTATTAACCATATGGGTATATAGAACACATGTTATGCCAAAATTAAATCCAGATTTTGTTGCAAATAAAGAATTTAAAAGTGGAGATAAAGAAGAAACTGAATATAAGGAAGCAACATTAATGTATTTTTATGCAGATTGGTGTCCTCATTGTAAAGCTGCAAAACCACATGTTGATGAAATTAAATCAATATATGATGCAAGTACATCAGGTAAAAGAGTAAATGATTATGGTATTTATTTTGAATATGTAAATTGTTCAGATGATAAAGATGCTGCTGTTATTGAAAAAATGGATAAATATAAGGTAGAAGGATTTCCTACTATTAAGTTAAAATATGACGGAAAGATTGCAGATATGGATGCTAAACCTGATAAGGAGACAATTGAATTATTTTTAAATACTATGTTGAAATAATTCAAGCATTATTTAATAAAGAATGATATTCTAAAAAAAGTCTAGTATATTCCTCACCCTTATCTAGTAATATTTGTCTATTGTTTTTATCTAATAAAGATGTCATAGTTGATATATCAATCCCTTGTGTATATAAATTAATTGTATATTTAACATTATTTTTATTTGAATCGTGTATTTGATTTGTTAATTTTCTAATTACAGTAATAAATATTTCAGTTATATCTGATTTTTCATTTAATATTGGAGTAAAACTACTATTATGTAAATTTTTGAATGCTAATATAGTATCAGTATTTTCTATATTACTATTCTCAATACATAAATCTAATGGAAAATTATTAGTTGTACCACCATCCAAATATAAAGTATTATCTCCAAACGCAGGTTTAAATAAAAAAGGAAGTGCACATGACATATGTACTGCATCTACAATTTTTAAATTAGGATGTGTTTTATAACTAATATCAACAGTTTTTAATTCATTAAGGTCAGTTGTTATACCATGAAGTTCTATATTTGTACTATCAAATAATTCTTGAAATGTAACATCAATAGTAAAATTTTTCGCAAGTAATAAAGGTGATAAACATTTTTCCCATAAATCAGTATCAAATATACCTTTTTTTGTATAAATATTAAATATAGCTGTGGATGGTTTTATATTGAATATTTTTTCCCATGGTCTATGTATTTGATAATTTATTATATCCTGAAAATCATATTTTAATGCAACACATAATGCATTAATAAAACCAATTGATACACCATATACTGTTTTTATTTTATCAATATCAACGTAGTTTTCTTTTAATAAATAATTTATAGATGATGATTGAGATAAACCGATTGGACCGCCACCACTAAATACGATATGTTCAATATTCATATTAATAAAAAAGATTTTAACTTTTTTTTTCTAACACAAATACATTAATAATGTCATCTATTTTTGAGTTAAATAAAGAAATAGAAGAATTTGGTGATAAATTGAATTTAGACGATTTATATGAAAAAAAGAAACAAAGTGATTTAAACAAACTTGAAAACTATAAAAAAATATTAAAACGTATTCATATGAAAATAAAAAATGCGTCTAGACAAAAAAATGATACTCAATTTTTATGGTTTTTAGTACCGGAAACAATTTTGGGAGTTCCGAATTATGATCAAGCTGCATGCATAGCTTTTGTGTTAGATAAATTACAAGATAATGGATTTATGGTAAAATATGTACATCCAAACACAATATTTATTTCTTGGAAACATTGGGTACCTGGATATATTCGTACAGAAATAAAGAAAAAGACAGGTGTTGCAGTTGATGGTTATGGTGATGTTTTAGGAACAAGTGATGGTGGTGATATTGAAAGTAAAGATCCTAATAATATTATATTTACACCGAAGAATGATAAAAAATCAGATAAAGGAAAAGACTTTAAGTCCATAAAAGCTTATAAACCAACGGGTTCCATATATAATAATGATTTGTTGAGTAAATTTCAAAAGTAAATAATTATAAATATTGAATTAATTTTATAATTATTTAGTGTTTTCTAGTACGGTTACGACGACGGGTCGAAGTCTTTCTAGATTTCTTACCACCCTTCTTTGCCTTGCGTGTCTTTACACTGCGAGTACGACGCTTTCCTCCACTCTTTGAGCGTCTTAAACCTGCTCCACCACCGATAAATGATCTTCTGAGTCCAGCTCCCATTATGTATTATAATTAGAAATTAAATTAACTTTTGCATATCTTTTTTTAAATTCATTTCACGTAGTTTATTTCTTTCAAGTAATTTTGAATACACAATTGATTTATAAATATTAATACCCTTTACAAAATCAGTTTGGCAATCAATATATAATTGAGTAATAATCTCTCGTGTTTTACTAAATAGTTCATTAATTTTAGTTTCACTTATGTTTTTTTTCAATCTAACAGTAGTTTTTTTTGTTTTTTCATTAATTGTAAAATCAAATATTTCCTTTAAAATTACAAGTAATAAATCGTATTTAGAAAATGTTTTAGATATAGTTTGATTTAAATGATTAGCATATTTTTTGAAAACAGCATCATTTTCAGGCCCGAATTTAATGTCTGTATCTTTTACTTGGGTGGTACATAATGCGTCTGTTGTATAATCTTCTAATTTAATGTCAGCAAATGTTTTAATTTCTTCACCTGGTGTTTCGTTTGTATTAGAGAATGCTTTATACATATTTGCGATAACAGTTTTATATTCACCTTCAGATTGAGGGGACATTTCATACATTTTAGTAGTAAAATTGTATTTATCTTTGAATAAATCTTCTAATTGTACAATTCCATGTTCTTCGTTTAAATTTTTGCCATTATAACTACAAAATGCGGGTTCTTTACCTCCTCGTTGAACGGGTTTAAAATCATTTACTTCTTTAGGAATATTATCTTCTTTAGGAATATTATCTTCTTTTTGAACTTGTACAGGTTGTTCTACAGGTTGTTCTACATGTTGTTCTTGTACAGGTTCTTTTACAGGTTGTTCTTGTACAGGTTCTTTTACAGGTTGTTCTTGTACAGGTTCTTTTACAGGTTGTTCTAGATTACCCATTAATTTTTCATCAAATAATCTTTTTAATATTTCAATTCTCAAATCACAAATATTTTCTAATTTATGAAATTTCATATTTAAATGTGTTGAATCTTGATTTACACGATATGTTTCCGGATTTATATTATGAAATCCAAAAATATCAACCTTTTCTCCTGAACTTTCAGAATATGTAGGGTTTAATGTTTTTGAAATTGCGGCATATATTTTCAAAACTTTAACAAAATATTTTGCTAAACCTGCACATAAACGATTTTTTCTAGTTTTTTGATTTTTTTTAAGATTGGTAGCATGTTTAACATATGTTGTATCTTGAACTTTTGTAAAATCTACATCTACCCCCTTTTGTTGATGTTGTGCAAGATATTCTATTTGAACTGTATTTAAATTTTTATCTAAAATATCTTGTGTTAAAATTTCAATTTGACTACAATAACTATCATCAAATAAATTAGTCATTTCTTCGAAATTTAAGGAAGATGCATAATTACCAGCAATATCTCCTATTTTTTCTAACAAATCTTTTTTTCCTGTATCAGATAATAATTGTCCAGTTGATTGACTATTTCCCATATATAAATACATTATAATTTTTTATATATGAAACATCATTAATTAATTAATTAATTAATTTAAAATAAAATTGATAAATTTTATTATATATTAAAGTATAGCACATATGGATAGGAACAAGTCTCAACCAAAGACTCAAACTAAAAAGTTAAAAAGCCATACACCCTTAAAAGATTTGTGGAATCAATTCGACGATGAATTTAATAACGACCAACAAATCGAATGTGTATATAGAAAGGAAGGACAGCGTGAAGAATGTGATGTTTGTAAATGTTCATTATGGTTTACAGAGGAAGGATTTCTAACGTGTACCAATTCAAAATGTGGTATTATTTATAAAGATATTATAGACTATAGTGCAGAATGGAGATATTATGGAGCAGATGATAATCAAAATTCAGACCCTACTAGATGTGGTATGCCAATAAATCCATTATTGGTGGAATCTTCTTATGGATGCAAAGTTATAGGAAATAATTCAAATTATGAAATGAGAAAAATTAAAAGATATACAGAATGGCAATCTATGCCATATAAAGAAAAATCACAATATGATGAATTTCAAAGAATAACAATGATGGCAACACAAGCAGGAATTAGCAAATATATTATAGATGAAGCTATACGATATCATAAAAAAATATCTGAACATAAAACTTTTAGGGGAATTAATCGTGATGGTATAATAGCAGCATCAATATATGTAGCATTTAGAATAAATAATAACCCAAGAACAGCAAAAGAAATAGCAGATATATTTCATTTAGACCCATCTGGTGCAACAAAAGGGTGTAAAAATGCAGTAAATATATTAAATATAATTGAGGCAGATTTAGAAGATAATGAAAAAACAGTATTTGGAAAAACAAACCCACAATCATTTATTGTAAGATATTCTAGTAAATTAGGTATAAATAAAGAATTAACAAAATTGGCTGAATTTATTGCATGTAAGATACAGAAATCTAATATGATTCCTGAAAATACTCCTCATTCAATTGCAGCTGGAATAGTTTATTATATATGTTGTTTATGTGAATTAAATATTACAAAAAAGGATATTCATAATATAAGTCAAATAAGTGAAGTAACAATAAACAAATGTTTTAAAAAATTAGAAGGTTTTACTAATGAGTTAATACCTTTATCTATTAAAAGGAAATATAACATTAATTAATTATATGTTATTTTAACTATATTATTTTATTTTGAGTTATCATATATTAATGATACCAAAAATTGTTTTTATAATTCCTTATCGTAATCGAGAACATCATAAAACTTTTTTTTTAAGATATATAAAATATATATTAGAGGATTATAATAAAAATGATTATGAAATTGTTTTTTCACATCAAAAAGATACCCGTCCATTTAATCGTGGTGCTGTGAAAAATATTGGATTTAAATTTATAAAAAAAAAATATCCTAATGATTATAAAAATATTAATTTTGTATTCCATGATATTGATGTAATGCCTTCTACAAAAGGATTATTAGATTATGAAACAACACAAGGTATAATAAAACATTATTATGGATTTAATTATGCATTAGGAGGTATAATATCAATTAAAGGTTCGGATTTTGAATTAATAAATGGTTATCCAAATTATTGGAGCTGGTCATTAGAAGATAATTGTTTACAAAAAAGAGCAGAAAAAAATAAAATAAATATAGATAGAAGTAATTTTTTCAATATAGGTGATCATCATATATTACATATTCACGACGGAGTTTATAAGGATTATTCTGAAACTAATTTAGAATTATTTAAAACAGAAACTGGCAATGAAGGTTTAGAAACCATATATAAATTAATTATTGAAGACAAAAATATTACAGATGATGTAATTAACCATACTTTTTGTGATATAATAAATTTTGATACATTATATTCACATATTGAACAACTACCAATTGAGAAACATAATTTAAAAGATGGGAACAATTTAAATACTAAGAATAAACAGACGAGAAGGTTTAATTCTAGAATTACTACACTTATGTATCATAATAAATAAAAAATAATAAATAAAATATATTATTTATTTATTATTTAATTAATTAATTTGTGATGGAATATAATATTTAATTCGGTTTTCGCCTCCCATATAACCATGGAAGAAACAGTGATAACTAATAATTCCAATATTTCCTTTAATTTCAAATGTTAAATTACCTGTATAATGTTGTACATATAATGGTAATACATCATTTCCATATAGACTTATATTAGTTGGATCTCCATGTGCTGTACCAGATATAATATTGAAATTTGTTGAAGATGTAACAAAACCTAATGGATGAGATGTTGGTATTCCAGTTATAGTATATGTTCCATTTGTTAATCCGATGTAATCATTATTACTATATGGAATTTGATTAAATCTATACACACCAACTACATCAATACTATTTGTTAATGGTGTTTGTTCCAATAATTGTATATTTTGAGTTACAATATTTGGGTTTGTTGCTGAACCAGTATTTGCAGGTGTTTGATCAGGAGCAACAAACGTACCTGTTGAGGTAGAAGTTGTATATCCTAATCCATATAGATTAGTATTAATATATGAATTTGATTGTAAATCATCTACTAAAATACCAGTATCATTATAAATAAACGGTAAAGTATTTGTTTTTGTATTATCAGCAACTGCTTCTAAAACTATTCTATATGTTCTTTTTGGAATTTGTTCAACACTTGTAACATCATGTTGGTTTTCATTTGCATTAATTACTAGTTCAAATACAAATTGATCTCCATCTACAATCATAACAGGTTGTGGCAAATATGTTGCTCTTAATGAGTAATCATTACTTACAACACCATTTACAGTAAGTGGAGTACCTGTTTTAAATCTTTCTCTATGTATTTTATTATCAGCCATTTGACCTAATATATGTCTTGCCATATTAGCATTTCCTTTATTTAAATCCGATAATGGTTGAACTGGTGTTCCGGAACTGTTAAACGCAGGTAAAATATGTGTATCATATAAATTATATCCTGATTTACCTAATTCTTGAACAACATCTGATTCATTTTTAAATAAATCTACTCCATGTACAGTACCTGTTAATTTATATGCCAAATATTTAACAAAATCATATCTTATTAAGTTTTGTGCAGATAAATCTTGAATGCTATTATTATCAAGACCTCTAACAAAATCAAGATTAGCATTCAAAGGATTAATAATTCTTTCATAATTAATATTATTTGATGTAGATAAATTTCCATTCATACTTACAAAATATTTTGTATCTGTAATAAAGAAGTCATCAACACTATTTGCATCTGTTTGGAATTGGAATAAATTTCTAAGAGTTGTAGTTTTCATATAGATTGAAGCATCAACATCTTGTCCAGATACATCTTTAAAGTCTTCTTGATATAAATCTATAAATATTGATAATGAGCTTACATCCAACGCTCTAATAGAGAAAACTCCTGGTTGTAATGGAGGTTCAGGTTCAGGTTCAGGTTCGGGTTGATTTAATGTATATAAAGTAATCGCATCATCAATACTTTCAATTGGACCTCCATCATTAAAGAATGGTATTAACTCTGAATATGCATCAATTACTTCATATGTTTTTATATAACTATATGCAGTTATTTTTTCATATCTTCCCAATATTTTTCTTCTCACATTTTGTAAATTCTTAAAATTGGTATTTACCAAAGTTTCTTGTAATGCAATCTCTCCCATCTTAGTAGTAATTTCAGCAGCCTTTGCATATTTTGCACCATCGGTTAAACCAATTAATTCTGCTTCTAATGTTGTTAATTGTGATTGTAAGTTATTTAAAATAGTCACACTTTCTGTATATAATGCTTCTAGTGTAGATTCATTTGTCAAATTAAGAGGTACTTGTTGCTCTATAAGTGTATATAGTCTCTTTACGTATTTTGAAATACTATATGAACTACTTACTGCATTAAGTGATAATGAACCAGCAACAAATAACATAGCATTTGTATCATAACCACCACCAATATCATCAAATGCCCAGTTATAATTATGATTAATATAATTAGACTGTGCATTAGGATTTTTCAGTTCATTTGCTATTTTAAAGTTACTTTGTGTGTAAGTTTGAACTTGAGATAAAATATTAATAAGAACATTTAATTTAGCATGTGCTTTTCCAAGAGATGTGTTATAATTATCAATACTTAAATAATCAGAATAAATATCATCTGGTTGTAAAGTACTATCTGCTTTTTTAAGTGTTGTTGGAATTCCAAAAGCATTCTTTAATATAGTTAAATTATCAGATAAAGACTGTTCTACATCAATACTAGAATTATTACCAATATCAATTAAAACCATTTCTGTTAATATTGTAGTTAATGCATTAATATTTTGATTTTTAACAATTGAGGATGCTTGAATATATGGATTTGAAGTAGAGAATTTTTGAATACTCTTAAATGATTTTTGTCTTGTATAATTTAATATTGTATTATTAGCATCAAAAGATGTATTTGTTGCAATATCTGTTCCACCTAACGACTCAACTATAAAGTAATCTGTGTGTGGTATATTATCAGGAAGTATATAAGTACCATCACTTAAATCTGTATAGTGTGATACTGTATTGGGTATTACTTGACCAGATAAATTCTTAACTATTATTTCTGCATTTGAAATATAGCCATCAAATACAATACCTGAAATTGCTTCAGGTTCAGGTTCAGGCTCGGGTTCAGATTCAGGTTCGGGTTCAGGTTCAGGTTCAGGTTCGGGTTCAGGTTCAGGTTGAGGTTCGGGTTCAGGCTCAGGCTCGGGTTCAGGTTCAGGTTGAGGTTCAGGTTCTGGTTGTTTAACACCAGCAATATTTATATCAATCGTATTTTCAATATGAGTTGTAAAAGTTAATGCGTCAATTGTACTTGATGAATCAAATAATGGATATTTCTTTGTATATGCTACAATTTTTTCAATATTTATTAATTTTGTTAAATTATCGGTTGATGAGTCTAATTGTTCATTTACTAATAATATGGCACGTTTTATGTATTGCAACATTAATGTTGCATAATATTTTGATGCACCCAATATTTGTCCAACAATTATATCAACATTTATAGTATCAATATATGAACCTGATAAATCAGCTACATCTACTAATGTATTAGTATTAATGTCAGATGTAAGTGTGTTTGCATATGCTGTAATACATTGGTCAAATGTAGCATATCCAGTTATACTGGTAGTAATATTAATTATTGCAGTTAGTATAGCATGATGATATGCAATCTCAATAGTGTTATATTTATAATTGGCTAGATAATCTGTATAAATACTTGATGTGCCGTTGTATCCATGATTAGTTGTAAGACCAATATTTCGCTTTAAATTAACTTCTAAGTTTGCAATTATATCTATAATATCAACGTTGGTAGTCGTTTCTGTAATATTTAATTCAATTGCTTTTGTAAGGATTGTAGTTAAAATATTAATATTTGTCTTCACATTATATGGGTTATCAAGTTTCTGTATAATTGTTTTTAATACTTTTGTATTTGATAAACCAGATGCAATATCAAAACCACCTGTTGCAATTGCTTTCATAAACATATGATTATCATTTAATACATCCGCAGGTAAATCAAAGTAACCAAAGTTATTTGAAGTAGTTTCTGATAATTTATTATTATAACTTAAGTCATTTAATGCATAATATTCTATGGTTGAACTTGAAATATAACCATCAAAGATAAATGAAGTAATTGCTTCAGGTTCAGGCTCAGGTTGAGGTTCTGGTTGATTTATTATTCCAATTACTGTACCTAGAACACTTTGCATACTTATATTTTCGATATCACTTACTGAAGAGAAACTATAAACAGGATTGTTTTCAACATATGTTTTTAATTTTTCAAATGTTCTTGCTTGTGTTTCAACAGAGGCATAACTTTCTATTTTTGCGATATAAGCTTTTGCTCTAACTAACCATTCTGTAGTTAGTGAGTTTGCTGAATAAACATTTTCTAATGTTGTTTGAATATTACTAGAAGATAATGGATGATTTGGAGTATTATTATTTTTATCTACATGTCCTGGGAATAATTCACTAGATAATTTTCTTATTATTTCATCAAATGTCATAAATGGTTGATCACCATTCATACCAATATTAACAATTGATGTAACTAATGTAATAAATTTACCTGTAGGTAAATCTTCTACAAATTTACTTAGATAATCATCTCTTAATTTATCTTTATCCATTCCAATATTCCATGCCATCATATCCATTATAGTATCAAAATCACTATAAATATTCATACTAGGATAACTTACAAATAAATCAGGTATATTAAATATACTAGCAATATCACCTGCATTATGATTTTCAATTCTTTTTTGTACTTCGGTTGCAGCAATAGTAGTAAATATATTAAGATTGTAATTTTCATTATCATAATGTAATTCTGAAATATTAACATCTAATTCAGGTCTTGTGTCAATTACAAAGAAAGTTCTATATGTTTTATTCCCCATGGAGTTTTGAGAACCTAAATTAGTACCACCTGTACTTTCAACAAAGTATGTTTTATTGTGTTCTATACTGCTTATATCGGTTGATGTTATTTTTCTACTAGGTAATCTATAATTACCATATGTATCTGTAGTAGTTGTATCTGTTTCAAAATAATTATATTCACCGTCTTCTTGATTAGAAACGAAATCAATTCTATTGAATTTGATTGTTGCGTTTGCGATGTAACCATCAAATAAAAGACCTTCTAATGGTTCTGGTTCTCTAAATTCGGGTTCAGGCTCAGGTTGAGGTTCAGGCTCAGGTTCAGGTTCAGGTTCAGGTTCAGATTCAGGCTCAGGTTCAGGTTCAGATTCAGGTTCAGGTTCAGATTCAGGCTCAGGCTCAGGCTCAGGTTCAGGCTCGGGTTGTAATATTTGTAAAATTGTAATACTATTTAATTCATCAGTAGCATTTACAAAAGATGTATTATTATTATCAGGGTCAGTATAAGATGCTATTCTTTGTAAATCACCTAAGCTATCTGTAACAGTTTGTGTAGTTCTTGAAGTATCATAACTACCTGCTGTTCTAACTGTATTTATAATTGAGTTAACTTCTAATGCATAAGTATATAAACTAGTATCTACATTTGTATTACTATCACCAGTTGCTGTTTGATTAATAACTTTTGAAATTTTTGTAGTGTTACTAGTTCCTTGGGTAAAATTAAATGTATTTTCTCTTGCGGTTAATTCTGATGCTGCATTAATTCCTGTTGGGTTCATAAAAGATGATAAATTATCAATTGCATTATCAAAAGTGCTATTCTGTACATTTTGCATTACAACATTTATTATAGATACAACATTCATATTGGCAGCACCAACATCTAAATCTTCAGAGTCTTTTATCAAATAGTTTTTATTTAAATCTGTAGCTTGATCTAAACCAAGAACAGTTTTAATATTACTTTCTATTGTTGCACTATCTATACCATTTATATCTGTTTCGCTTATTCCAGCACCTAATTCTGTAGGATTTATGGTTTGGATTACTTTTTCTACTTCGTTTGATAAAACAGTTGTTAATATATTCATATTATTATTCATTTGATATGCTGCATCTAAATCTAACTCTCCTCCTGCTGTAGTTGGAATTTTAATAAGTTTTTTATATTTTTTTGTTCCCATATCAATACCTGTTGCAATATCTGTACCACCACTTGTTTTCATTAAATATGTTTTGTTTGCTTGCAAATTATCAGGGAATATAAAGTCACCAACCGAATCTGTAGTTGTTTCAATACTTGTTGTTGTATTAAATTCTTTGGTAGTGGTATTTAATTCAAAAAACCCTAATGTTGCTCCTGAAATATAACCATCAAATATAATACCTTTAAATGGTTCAGGTTCAGGTTCAGGTTCTGGTGCAGGTTCAGGTTCAGGTTCAGGTTCAGGTTCAGGTTCAGATTCAGGTTCAGGTTCATAATCTATGTTAAGTAATATATTTAAATCTTCAACAAATGTGTCTTTATTACCATCAGCAAGAAGTGCCTGAGTACCCGGAGGTGCTGTTGGTCTTAATCTTGTTATATCAGCATAACCTGTAAATGAATAAGTTTTATCCAAGGCTGACCAAGATTGTCCTATAAAATGAAGATGGCTTCTGTTAAAAGCATTAGCATAATATTTACTTTCACTTATTTCTTGAACCTTGAAATCAGAATTATTCAAGAACTCAAACTTAATATTCTCAAATTGTGGATTTGCTGCACCACCTGTTGCAAAGGCACCACCATAGAATACTAATGATTGAATATCACTAATAAAATATTCTTTATCAAATACGAATTCAACAAAACCACCTGCGTTGGTAAATTGTCCGGATGTCATCAAACTACCATCAAAAAGCAAATTATCACTAGTAACATAGCTTCCAGGTGTATAAGCATGAGGGGCAGTATTAAACTCAGTATTAAATGTCATTGTAACTCCATCTCCAAGAGATAAAAATTTATCTTGAATATTTCCTGTATTTAAAGTTACAGGTTCAACATAAGTTGGGCCCTGAGCTCCATAATCAAGCTCTGATAATTGTATAGCACCACCTAATGCTTGCCACTCGGTATGAGTATAACTAGGAACATCTCTAATAATATCAATACCATTTATCCATAGTTGTATTTGACCTATCGCGATACCACTAGTTGTATCTATAACTCTTAATTTTCGAAATGGAATATTAGGTTCGGGTTCAGGTTCGGGTTCAGGTTCGGGAGCAGGTTCAGGTGCTGGTTCAGGTTCAGGTGCTGGTTCAGGTTCAGGTTCAGGTTCAGGTTCAGGTTCAGGTTGTAATTCTAATAAATGTGTAATTGGAAGTCTATTATTTATATAAGTAAGCACTTGACTTGTTACATCAAATATACTTTCATTAAGTCCATTCAACGTACATTCATAGATACTATCTGAATCTAATTCATAAAAAGTACCACTATCTTTGTTTTGTTGAGATTCAATTGCTTTGCTAATTGTTAATGCTTCGTCATAAAATTTTGTAAAGTATTGGTTGAAGCTATGACCTGTTCCTGTGTTCATAGTACCAGTAGAATTTTTATTAACAAAGTATCCGCTTCTTTGAACCTTAGGAACACTACCAGCCATAGTTATAGGAGCATAACCGTCGCTCATGCCATTTTTATATATTTGAATAGTAGTATTTGTTCCATCATAATCAAATGTTACCATAAGAAGGTTGCTATTTATGGTACCACAATTAATATCTGCTAATTGAGTACCATTAGTATCACTAATATATAGGTAGAAGTTGTTGTTATTATAATAAAGTCTTATAATGCTATTAGCAGTAGCAATTCCTTCTGTACCTGCGAACCATTCAAAAATAATAGTACCATTAGGATTAGCACCGTTAAAGTTATTATAACTTTCAAAAGTGAAACTTTCACCTACAATATTATCAGTAATACTTGTGTTACCCTGCAACCATAGATTAGAACCAGGTCCACCACCATAAAAACCATTTGCTGTATCTATATTACTATATGGATCTGTACCAGTACCTGCTGTTAAGTAATTTTGTACATGAGTAATACCTGTACGGAAATCATAACCAAATACAAAACTACCAGAAATAGTAGTAGGAAGATTTTCAAATACAATAGTATCAGGGTCAGTATATGAATCTAATCTTAATTCAAGTGATAAATCATTTTCTAATTGATGAATAAATTCATGTATAAATATTCCACCTGTTGTAAATGTACTTGAAAAACTATCTTTTGTAATAGTCATTTCAGCTGGAATAGAAATATATTTGAAAAATAGTACATTATTACTAGTTGTAACTCTTTTATATCTATGGTCATTTTTTAATGCTGGATATAGTGATCTTGGAAATTCTGTTTCATCAAATATTGAAAGTGGAATACCAGAAATGTCTATAAATTCATTACCATTTACATCGTCAAATGTTAAATGAGCACGATTATATCCACCAGAATCACTTCCATCATGGTAAGTAATTGTTGTTTGAAGATCACTATTCAGTTTATCAACAAATGAGTCAGTTGTAATGATAGTTCCTTGAGTAAATGAAGAAGAAGTAGAGTTAGTAAGATTTTGAATTGTAAAATCTTCAAATAATTCTATTAAAATTGCATCTTTTTCAGGTTCTGATTCAGGTTCTGGCTCAGGTTGAGGTTCTGGTTGAGGCTCAGGTTGAGGTTCTGGTGATGATTCTGGCTGAGGTTCAGGTTCAGGTTCAGGTTCAGGTTCAGGTTCAGGTTCAGGTTGCGGTTCGGGTTCAGGTTCAGATTCTGGTTCAGGCTCTGCTTGGGGTTCTGGTTCTGGTTCTGGTTGGTCACCAAGATCAATTAATGCTTGTGTTTTATAATCTTGAACATGAGAAACTTGTATAACTTTAACTTCATTAGCGTTGTCTTCTATTGCTCTATCAGTTGATGGAGAAGGGCGGGTAGTACCTATTGGTTCTAATGCGGTTTTAAATTTTAAAATTCGAATACCATTTTCTGTAAAATTATGCAACGAAACGCTGTATAATGGTGTTCTATTAAAATTAAGTAATTCAATATCTAGGTAGTTATAAAGTCCTGTTGTATCATTTAAATACATAATAATACAATCGATATCTTCAATATCTAATTCATCACGTAAAGTTATTGATACATCATTTGCATTTGTAATATTTGCAGTTGTTGAAAATACATTATCAATTATATTTTCATATCCTGTTGTAATACTTTCAACAATATTTTCGTTTATTTTCCATGCTTGTACTTCTTGTATAGGTACTGGAATAGAGGACGGGTTTTTAATTACAATATGTTTTATTAAGACATTATCAGGTTCTGGTTCTGGTTCAGGTTCAGGCTCAGGTTCCGGTTCGGGTTCAGGTTCGGGTTCAGGTTCGGGTTCAGGTTCTGGCTCAGGTTCGGGTTCAGGTTCTGGTTCAGGTGCAGGTTCAGGTTCAGGTTCAGGTTCAGATTCAGGTTCAGGTTCTGGCTGTAATAAAGTAGCATAATAACTTCTAACAATTCCATTTGTAAATGGGTCAGTATTAGAGAATGTGTTTGCTGTAATAGTTACCATAGAACCGTTTTCTGTAATGGCAACATGTCTTCCTGAAAAATCACCCGCACTTTCACCATCTAAATTTTCTGCTGTGTGAACCCAATCCATAATTGGTTGGGTTGCTCCATCATATAATAATGCAGTATCACTAGTAAAATCTTGATAAATATTTACTGAACCACTATCTACACCTGTTATACCATCATTTTCAGCAGAACCAACTATAATAAATTTACCATCTTTAGATAAAGCCATATGTTCAATAGAATTTACTGATAAATCAAATGAATTTTCCAATACAATTTCTGTAAATGCACTCCATCTTTGTAAGTCACTTGTTGTATTTGAAAAATCATCAAATTTCATTTTTGTAATATTTACTGAACCATTTTCGGTTTCGCCTCCTAACTTACTTGTTCCAGCCATTACAATATCAAAGTCATATGCACTATTATTTTCTGTAATACCACCAGTAATTGATACACAAATACCCATTTGATCTCGATTTTCAATTCCTTTCATGTTAAATCCTTGTGCTTCAAAACCACTTGGTGATGTAAATGTATTTCCATATGGATAACCTAATTGTATCCATTTCATATCGGTTGTATGATTTTCATCAGATGTAATTTCATATTGTTCTGTAGATGTATTATATATTAATGCATATACTGCAGTAAAACCACTTGCTGTAATATTTGCGGCCGAAAGAGTAGCGTTGTCAAAAGAGTCGCTTGCTAATACACAAGGAGCACCTATTGCTATAATACGTTTATCAGTTGGACTAATAGATACGGAATAACCAAATTGGTCATATGCTCTTGGTCCGGCTCTTACACCGTCAATAGTTAAATCACTTTCAATATGACTATCTAGTAGTGATGTATCATTTAATGTATTACTATTTGTATCAGTAATTATTTTATTTGGATTATATTTTGCTCCAATATCTACCCAATTGTTATTACCTTCGTCATAATCATAAACCATAACTCTACCACTATAATTTATAGATGTTGTACCATCTCCTTCAGATATACCAACATAATTTCTATCACCAATAGCAATACGTTTACCATCAGAAGATAATGAAGTACTTAAACCGAATTTTTGTGATATGGTTGCAGAGTTTCCTTGAGAACCAATTAAATCTTGCCCAATTTTAGAATATGTATTATCACTTTGTAATTTATATACTTGTACCATACCTGCAATACCTGCACCACCTAATCCAAATTCTCCTGGTGCTGCCCATTCAGGAGATGATATAGCAATAATTGTTGCATCTTCATTTACAGAAACTACACTTCCAAAATACATTCTAGTTACACCAGTCCAACCAGAACCAGTATAAGCAGATGTTGTACTAAAACCTTCTTTTCCTGGAGAAATACTATTATTAGTATTCTCTATTGTTCTTGTTGTTAAATTATTCCATTCTGTGTTTGAATTTCTTTGATAAACATAAACACGTCCTTTATTACCGTTATCAGTTGGTGCTCCAACTACTAAATATTGGCCTGAATGTGTCATAGCAATACTTGAACCAAACATAGAATCATTAGCACCTACTAAATCAGTTGTAAATTTACTCCATCCAAATAATGCTTCTGGTTCTGGTTCTGGTTCAGATTCTGGTTCTGGCTCAGGAGCAGGCTGAAGGTCAGATACAGAAAGACCGAGATACTCGTCAGCATTTAAATAATTCACGTTATAACCCAAATCTTCTAATATGCCTACTGTAATTCTACTTAAAGGCATATCTCCTTCAGATGTACTATTCTCATCCTCAATTTTAGCTGTCATTAACTCTTCATTTAAACCAGGATATTCAATCGGAGTTGCTATACTAGATGGTATAATTTGATTTGTATATAAATCTTTTATTTGGAAATAACGTTTTGTACTTTCTGGTGATACGTCACCTACTGGATGTTCTCCTTCATCTAAGTGTACAGTATTTGAACCTGTACCAAAATTGTCTTCAATAGGAATACCAAAATATTTATATGATGTACCATTTAAAGTATTTAATAATTTTGTGTATTCAAATACGCCATTTTCACCCGTATATAATAAACTAGTTGTGTCTCCATGGCTATCATCATCTGTTAATTGATAATAATAAGTTCTTAAATTATTTGTTACCCAATGAGGACCAATACCTAATATGTGTCCTAATTCATGTAAAATAACCCAATATAATATAGAATCACCCGATTTAGTATAACTATATGCTAAGCTTCGTGTTTGTGGTTTTTGAATTTCGACTTTACCACTTACAGGATATACTTTTGCGGTTAATGCGTCTTGCGTTGTACTTTGAATTACAGCACCTGCTAATGCAGTAGAAACAGGGATGTCTTTTAATTCTATTGATGTAATAATTGGATTACTCATATTAGAATTTAATGATGTAATTACAGATCCCCATTTATCAATAGCATCTTGAAATATAGATATAAAGTTATTATCTATTTTAAGATATTGACTGGAATCGTAAAATGTTGCATTAAATACATGGTTTGTAATATTAAATGTTGTTTCACCTCCATTTGTTGTAGTTATGTCTGCTACAATATCAATTAATGTTATATATGTTGCATTACTATCATCTGTATCAATAAATTGTGCTTTATACACTCCACTTCCTAATATACTTGGTATCCAATTTGTACCAGATGCATTACTACCATCAACAGTTGTTATAACATTATCATTTGACGAATCCAAGATTGAAACTAAACGTGTAGTTGTAGCTAAAAACATTTTATATTGTACATTTTGTGTTAATGTTACACGTCCGATAGTTGGATTATCAGGTTCTTCTTGAATTTTATGTATTGGCTTCTGAGAAACATCTGTGTGACGAAAAGTTGGGTAATTATAACCCGCAAATGCAGTCGGTGTTGCATTACCACCATGTGTATCTATCAATAGAGGAACAAAGTCACCGATGTACTTATTATCTACTGTTATCCTTTGACCGTCTGATGACATTTATATATATATTAGAAACAATTTTTAATATATATAAATGATTAATTAATAAAATACTTTAATATTGTTTAAAAATCTTCGTGAAGATCAAACGCATCTTCTGTGTTTTTATCTGCTAAAGCATATTCACTTACACGTTTTTCAAAAAAATTTGTTTTTGATTCAACTGATATTAACTCCATAAAATCAAATGGATTTGTTGAATCATATATTTTGTTATATCCTAATTGAACGACTAAACGGTCTGCTATAAATTCTATATATTGAGACATTAATTGAGAATTCATACCAATTAATCTACAAGGTAGTGCTTCAGTAATAAAAACCTTTTCAATTTCTACTGCTTCTTTTACAATTTCAATTATTCTATTTTTATTAATTTTTTTATTTAATTTTGAATAAAGTAATACTGCAAATTCTGTGTTAAGTGCTTCATCTCTAGAAATTAATTCATTTGAAAATGTTAAACCTGGTAATAACCCGCGTTTTTTTAACCAAAAAATACTACAGAACGCACCACTAAAAAATATTCCTTCAACACAAGCAAATGCGACTAATCTTGTTGCAAAAGTACTTCTATTATCAGAAATCCATTTCTTTGCCCATGCTCCTTTTTTTTTGATACATTCAAACGTTTCTAACGCATTAAATAATTTATGTTTCTCTTCCCTATCTTTAATATATGTTTCAATTAACATACTATACATTTGTGAATGAATATTCTCCATAGCTATCTGGAAACCATAAAATGCTCTTGCTTCTGAATTTTGTACTTCAGACATAAAACGCAATCCTAAATTTTCAATAACTAATCCATCACTTGCTGCAAAAAATGCAAGTATCATAGATATAAAATGTCTTTCATTATCGTCTAGTTTTTCCCAATCAGTTAAATCTTTAGATAGATCAACTTCTTCAGCTCGCCAGAAACAATCTACTTGTTTTTTATACATTGACCACACGTCTTCGTACTGTATTGGAAACATTACAAAACGATTATCGTCTTCAATTAACAGAGGTTCAACCACAGACTTTGCCATCCTAAATAATATAAGGTTGAGATTTTATATTATTTTGAAAAATTAATTCTCTTTAAGTATTCGAAATTATATATATGTTCTCTCATCAAAAAATAAAAACAGAGGATTATATATATATTATTCATGGATATTGATAGTATACCTTCTAATATATTTTTAATAGATCCTGACAATCAAAGAGAGAAGAGACTCAATAATAAGCCAGATGATAGTCTTATATATATTAATAACCCCATTATGCCCGATATTGAAGATATCGCAGAAAGAGATAAAAAGATTTTAAAGTTAAGAGATTTACTTCAAAAAAATAAGGAAGAATTAAAAATTAATCATTCTAAAATTGAAAGTGAAACTAAAAATAATTCTTACCTAAAAGATGTTTTAAAGAATTATCATTCATATAAAAGTTATATTATCAATATGAAAAGAAAACAAAAAGAAGCGATGGAAAATATATCCACACATTTAGAAAAAATTACAAATGAAAATACTTTAGGTGTTGAAAATTTAGAAAGAGTTAAATTGGAACAAAATCAAATACTAGATGAACTTGATAAAATCCAAAAAGATTTACAAGAACTTACATTAAAAACTGAAAAATAATGTTTAATTATATATATATGTCGGGAACAGTACAAGATATAATAACTACATTAGAAACAAATTTAAAAAGTTATGATCAAAATATGAACGGATTTTACGACCGTGCTCTAGATAAAATACAAAGAATTAAAGATCTTATTCGACAAATTCAAGGAATTGTTGCTAGTTATAATGATACACAACACGAATTACAATTATGTCGAGAAAACGAAGCAATTTATGCACAACAAATAGAACAATTACAAAAACAGATTGAAGATTTAAGAAGAATTAATGATGAATTAAGACGTAATGCAGATGTTAATGAAGAAACAATGAACCGATTAAATGAATTAAGAGATGAACATGACAAACTTAAAGAGGAGTATATTAAATTACAACGTGAATTAGGAGAAACAAAAACAGAAAGAGATGGAGAAAGACAACAGAAAGAACAATTAGAAAAACAAATTGAAGAGAAGGAAAGGGAAATAAATCAACAAAAAGCTGTTTTGGAACAAAATGAAATGGAAATCAATCTACTTGACGCAAGAGTAAAAGAATTACAGGACATGTTAGATGGAGAAAGTAGTCGTGAAAAAGAATTGAAAGAACAACTTGATGCATATAATGAGAAATTAACAGCATTAAATACTATATTATCAGATATGATGACAAATGATAAATCAGGACAAGTAGAAAAAGGACTTCAAGAAATTATTGATTTATTGGGTGGAATTCCAGGAGTAGATAGTGGTAGTTCATCAGGTACAGGAGGACCTGGGGGACCTGGAGGACCTGGAAGACCTGGAGGGTTCATTCCTCCTGTATTATCTCCTAATCCACCAGTTGCACCAGTAGTAGAACAACGTTCAAGTTCAAGTAGTGCTCCTGCACTATCAACAACACAAGAAAGATTAGGGGATAATATTAATCAAGGAAACCCATTACCCGAAATAAATCCAACTGTTGATGCCATACCAGATGTTAGTGAACCTGTATTAACACCACAAGTAACACCACGAGTAGAAACAACTACTCAAAATCCCATACATCAAGGTAGTAAAAACACACATAAAGCTAGGTTTAATAATAAAGAAGTCGAATTTGATATAAAAGGAACACCCACCGATATCTCGGCGAGAAATGCCAAGATTGGGAAATTGATTGAACAACATTTTGATAATGAACACGTATATAAGGAAAAAGGAAGAATAAATAATTATACCACAATAGTTGGAAAAGCAGTTGATATACTTGATGCCAAAAAGTGGAGATCAAATAGAACAAAGGTAAGAAATGATTTACAAAAATGGCAAGATCAATATACAAGTACTACAGGAAATAAGCCATTTGATGGTTTATATCAAGATACTACTAATTATGGTGTTAAAGAAAGTAATATACCTGATCCATTTAATATTGAATTCCCTATGCATGGCTCAAAGTATTTTGCACCTTCAACATTTGGAACAGGACATGATAATAAACCTAAAAGAAAAGGAGGAAAAAAGACAAGAAGAAAACAAGGAGGAAAGTCAAATAATAAAACAATTCGATATAAACGTCGTAAAAATAAAAAAAATTCTAAGAATTAATAAATATTATCAAATAATTTTATTTAATATTTATTTTTTTACAGTCTTAATATATATAATGAACTTTAACAAATTATTAGTTAACAAAACGTTTTTATACGTCGTATTTTTCTTGGCAATCACGAATGTTTTAGGATATTTATTTTTGGGTGATGATCAAGCTTTAACTCAATTTATATTGATCGCTATTATAACTTATTTTTTCAATAAGAATATGACTGTTGTATTATTAGTAGCATTACTGCTTACAAATTTCTTGAAAGTCACAACAATTAGTGTAAATAAGAAAGAAGGTATGGAAAATAAGGAAGAGGAAGAGGAAATGGATAATGATGTTGAAGAAGGAGGTGAGGAAATGGATTTATCTATGGATATGATGGAAGATATGGTGAAAAATGTTACAAAAGATGTAAAGGAAACACCTGCATTAAAGGAACCCAGACGTAAAACTAAAAATTCAAGAGCAATGGAGAAGGAAGAATTTTTAAACACAGGTCCAACAAAAAAACCTAAGAAGGAAAAATTTCAAAATTCTAAAAAGAAAGGCGGTAATTATGTAGATCAAGCGGCAACATTAGAAAGTGCATATGATAATTTAGACGGTATTTTAGGTAAAGATGGTATTAGTAAATTGACAGCAGAAACATCAACTCTTCTTAACCAACAAAAAAATTTAGCAAAGACGATGGAATCGATGGCCCCATTAGTAAAAAATGCAAAGGAAATGTTATCAGGATTTAATTTTGGTAGTTTGAAAGCTGTTGGTGGTGCTCAAGCCCTTATGAAATAAATAATATTCGTTAATTATATACATGCCAAGAAAAAATTCATATGATTCAATATGTTCAAGTAATATATCCATGTTACTCGTAATAGTATTAATAATGGTTATAATATATTTTATGTTTAATCATAGTCACAGCAAAGAAAATACTCAAGTTCCTAATCATATTCATACACCTTTTAACTTTTTCAGACCTAATTACGGATATACTAATTTACCAAATGATGTATTATTAGACCCATATTCTGCACCATTAAGAGATAATAGATATATGGTGCCTACTCATGATATAAGGGGGATGCCGATGGCAACACATATGCCTGGTGTTGGAGTACCAATTAATGTTCCAACAAGAGCTTTAGATGCAGAGTATCGTCAGGTTGGAATATTAACAAGAGCAAGTGGAAATAGTGAAACTATTTTACCTTTAATGGGAAGACCATTATATACAAGTAGAGATAAATGGCAATTTTATACGATGAATGATAAAAATAATCAAATCAAATTACCAATGAGTAGAAACGGAAGAAGTTGTACAAATGAAAATGGTTGTGACAATTTATATTCAGGTGATGCAGTTGATGTTGAAGGATACAACGATACATTTAAAGTAACTTCATATGATAATGCTGTTATGCGTTATATTCCATTCGTATAATTTATTAAATTTAATTATTATTTAATAAATTATTAATTATTTTACAAATTCAGCCTCTCTATTTAATTTCTTAGCTAAGTTAACAATCGTATTGATACCATTTTGCCCATTAACTTTGGTTTTTGCATCTACTATAAAATCTTTTCCATCTTCGCCTTTTAGTAATTTTGTTATTACCGTTACATTACCATCTGGTTTTATTTTTGTTACAATTGATTTTTCACCAGTAGGTCCTTGTTTTTGTTCTTCAGTTTGAGATTGTTGTTGTGAAGGTTGTGTTTCTTGTTGTGAGGGTTGGGTAGTTTGTATATCTCTTGACAGTGTTTCTTGTTGTGAAGGTTGGGAAGCTTGTGTTTCAGGATCTGTAAAACGAGCCTTTTGAATTTCTTCAGGTACTTTTGGTTCAGGTTTTCCATCAATAGCATTTCTAATTGTATTTTTATCATGCTCTAACATATTATTAACAATATCTTCTTTATCATCCGCCTTTAATTTATAATTCCTTTCTTTTGTTGTAAATTCTAATAATTTCTTTTTCTGTTCACGGTTTAATTTTCCAATATCAACATCCTTGTTATTTGCAAGATATATAATATCCATATCTGGATTTTTTGGAATAGGCCTGTCTGTATTAGAAAATTTATCATGATACATACTAACTGAAGTTCCTTTTTCAAGACCAAACATTTTATTTAATTTTTCTTCTTGTTCTTTCTTTTCTTCTTCTTCTTCTGATAATTTTCTTCTTTCTTCTTCTACTCGTTGATCTTCTTCTTCAAATGTATTTTGCATAAATCTTTGTTTCTTCATCATTGATTCACTTCTATTATCTAAATCAGTCTTTTTCTTTTCTAGATTTTCTAGTCTCTTACTAATAAGTTCTTGTTTTTTTTCTTTTTCTATTTTTTCAAGTCTATCTTGTTCTTCTTTTATATAGTTACTAATTGTTTCTAATGAACTTTGAATTATATCACTACAATCTGTATTAGGATTATTTGTCAATTCAAAAATACCAATAGAAGTTATTTTTACTTTAAATTCTGTCATTAATTTTTTATTGAAAATTTTCATATTTTTCATAATAGCATCATCGTACTTTTTTATTAATAGATTTATATCGTTCAAATGTTCTTTGAATGTAATATCTTGAAAATTAAATTCTAAGCTTGGAGGAAAATCTTCTGGTTTGTTAATATCAAAATTGGCTGCGGATTGTGCTCTTAAAATATCAATTGTCAATTCAAAAATATTTGGTTCATAAAATAAACGCCTATAACCTTTAATTAATTTTCTATATCCTTCTCCTAACATAGATTTTAATAAATTTTTCCCAATAGTTCCTCCTTGAGTACTAGAAGTAGATACACTAAAATTATTATCGAGATGGGGGAATATTGCACTTGAATTACCGCTTGATTCACTAAAGTCATCAAAATAGTCATCAAAATGGTCATCAACACCCACGTTTCTAGGTCTTGGTTTATAATATTCTTGACTAATGGGGGTCTCTACAGAAGATGTGGTATTACTACTATCAGTTGTGCTACTACTAACACTTGTGCTACTACTATCACTTGTTGGTGTTTTTAATTCATCAACTTTATATCTTGTATATGAAACAACATTATTTCGCAATTCATCTTTTGAATTTGTCAAATATAAGATTTTAAATTTAAATATATTTTTTTGTATGAATTCTAATAGTTTTAAAATTTTATTAATATATTCAATTCTCATATGTGTTAATTTTGTGGGATGTTGAAGTCTTAATTTTAATTTAGCATATAATATGTTTAAGGTAAAAAAACATTCTGCTAATTCAGATAATGCATCTTTTAATTTGAAAAAAGAACTAAGTATATCACTTATACTTGATGTTTCATAATTAATTTTTTCTATATAATTACGTGATCTCATTTTTTGACGATTAAATAATTTAAATATTGTTTCTAATGTTTGCATCATATATGCAATTTCTTCACATATTGATTGATCATCAAATAATTCATCAAAATCTTTTCCATCTATTATTTCTCCTGGTGCTAAGAATTTTTCTAATTTTTTTATATTTTCAGGTTTATTAACACTTCTTCTATTAGTTATAAAACGAAACCACATTACAGGGTCTTTTATCCATTCAGGGCTAGTATTTACCATGTTTTCAAGTTTTTTAAATTTAAATTTCTCACCCTCGTTATTTTCTTTAATATCTTCAATATTTTTCAATTCGTTATTAGTATTATAAGATAATTTATATATTTCTTGCATTTTTTTTATTAAATCTTCATAAATTTCACTATTTTCACTATCTAATTCATCATTATCATATAAATTTTTCATTTTTTCAATAAAAAATAATATTTCATTATATTTTAAATTATTCAATATATTATCCCAACCATTATCACTTTTTCCTTTAAAAACATATGGAGTATATTTTACACCTGTTTTTAAGTCTTCAGGTTCAATATTATATATAGTTTTATTATCAAAAATTCTTAATTTTGCAGGTGAAGTATTTGTATTTTTAAAACCCCTTTTCATTTTATCAAGTAATCCTCCTCCTTTTATTTCAGTTGTTGGTTTGATTTGTTCCTCAATATTCTTATCATATATGTTTAAATATCTATAATTATCAAATAATTCATTAAAAACTTTTAAATCGTGATCATCTACATCTTTAAAAATATTAATAAATGAACTATAAATATTAGTATTGACTATTAAATAATTAATAAGGTCAATAGCATCTATTTCTGTTAATATATACTCATCGAATATATGTATATTACTTTTAGTTTCATTAATTACAACAAATGGAATATTATAATCAATTGCAAATTTCTGAATATGTAAAATAAGTTCTTCCATAAATTCATTTAATTGAAGTTTGTTCATGGAATTTATATGAGGTGATGTATTAATATGCTGAATATACAAATGATCTATTAATTCTTTTAATGTCACAACACGATTGGATTTTGGAAGACTTACTAATTTATTATAATAATAATCAGGTTTATCCTCAAACTTTAAATTATCATTAAAAAATGTTTG
>MDTB01134355.1_pt1 | contig 27443 bp, 23 predicted proteins | sample 811161 | NCBI WGS metagenome assembly MDTB01 (sample SAMN05326650, study PRJNA326480) | marine metagenome | isolation source: seawater | place: Mediterranean Sea | collected 2009 | reverse complement strand
TGGTATAACTAGTGAAAATCCTGATGGAGCCAAGCGGACTCGAACCGCTGACCCCCTGCATGCCATGCAGGTGCTCTACCAGCTGAGCTATGGCCCCAATACTCAAACGTTTTTATATCAAGCAATCTAAAGATTTCTTTCGTAACGTCCTTAATTCCTATAGTACTTTATAGCATTTGATTATTGAAACCTGCACCTTAAAATGAACGAAGAGATTTACAAGTTGAAGTATGCTTTCTGTGGCTGTTATTAAGCAACTCCGCACCCCAACAAAGCAATTTAATCATGGATGGTGAGTGGAATAAAAAAAGAAAAAATAAATGAAGACTATTTACAAGAACTCCCTTGTAGATATTTATATGGCTAAACAAGCTTAATTTCATCGGGTATTTATTGTAATGCTAAGAATCAATATGAGTTTCTGAGGACTTTTAAAAAACTTTAATACTTAATCAGTTAAATAAATATTTAAGGCAAAGCATTTATTTCTTATTAAAAAAGAAGCGTTAGACTTAATAAGTAATACTAATTTTGAAATGAATTGCCTATAAAAGATCATCTCACTCAAATAACAAATGTTCTTGTCATTGGTTGTGGCGGGGCTGGTTTAAGATCGGCTATTGAGATAAAAAAATCTGGTCTTGATGTATGTATTCTTGGGAAAAGACCAAAAACTGATGCCCATACCGTTTTAGCGGCAGGTGGCATTAATGCTGCTTTAGGAAATTTAGATAAAGAAGACTCATGGGAACAACATTTTATAGATACTTATTTAGAAGGTTATGGGATAGGAGATCCTCTAAAGGTTGAAATAATGGCTAAAGAATCCCCTTCCTTAGTTAAAGAAATAGATCAATGGGGGGCAGATTTTGCAAAATTAAAAAATGGTAAACTCGATCAAAGATTTTTTGGAGCCCACAAATATCGTAGAACTTGTTATTCAGGAGATTTTACTGGATTATCGATTTTAAAAACACTTTTAAAAAAATCTGAAGAGTTAAATATTCCTATTTATGATAATCAATATGTCACAGAACTATTAATTAAAGAAAATAATTGCTTTGGAGCAATGTCCTTTAATATTTCTTCTTCTGAAAGAACCGTTCACTTAGCTGATGCAATTATTCTATGTACGGGGGGGCATACAAGATTATGGAAAAAAAGTTCATCTAGAAAAAATGAAAATACAGGGGATGGATATTATTTAGGTCTTAAAGCAGGATGTAAATTAATAGATATGGAAATGGTACAGTTTCACCCTTCTGGTATGGTCTTACCTGAAGAAATAGAAGGTACTTTGGTAACTGAAGCGGTAAGAGGTGAGGGTGGAAAGTTAATTAATAATATAGGGGAAAGATTTATGAAAAATTATGATCCGAAAAGAATGGAATTATCCACTAGAGATAAAGTAGCAATTGCAAATTACACAGAAATAATAGAAGGCAGAGGCACAAAAAATGGTGCGGTTTTTCTTGATATAAGCCATAAAAGTAAAGAGTTTATTATTGATAAAATACCAAGCATATATAGACAATTTCTTGAAGCTCAGATGCTTGATATTTCAAAATCACCTATGGAGGTTGCTCCTACTGCACACTATTCTATGGGTGGAATTTTAGTTAATCCTGAGGATTTGTCTACTTCTGTAGAGGGCCTTTTTGCTGCGGGGGAGGTCGCAGGAGGACTTCATGGAGCAAATCGATTAGGTGGAAATTCGTTAGCAGAAATACTTATTTTTGGCAAACGTGCTGGTATTGCATCTTCAAAATATTCAAGAAAAATAGATCGGCAATTAAGATCTAATAAAACTATTGCCCTTGCTCATGAAAACATTAATAAGTTTATTAAAAATGGAGATCAATTAGTAAGGCCTCTTCAACATGAATTGCGATTAATAATGTGGAAATATTGTGGTGTAATTAAAAACAAAAAGTTACTTTTAGAAGGTTTATCAAAAATTGATAGTATCAAAACCAAACTAAATGATATTGATATAAGAATCGATAAATATAATTGCGAAGATCTAGTGTTAATTTTTGATTTAAAATCTTCTTTGTTAAGCGCAAAAGCGACAATTCTTTCAGCACTCGAAAGAAATGAAAGTAGAGGAGCACATCAAAGAAGTGATTTCCCAAGACTTGACCCATCATGTAAATTTAATTGTTTAGTAAGTATGGATGAAAATAGTAATTTAAAAATCTCTAAATTCCCTCTAAAAGAATTAAACGAAAACCTAAAAATAATTATTGCAAATGCGAAAAGAGAAGAAGATATTAAGTATAAATTACTTGAGTAATCATTCGATTAAATACTAAATTGAATTACTATTACTTACTTTTTTACGAAAAAGTGGAAGGGTTTTTATTTTTAAATCTTAAGTTTATTGCTTAATTTTTTCCTAATTCATTCTTAATTTTATCGTTCTTCCTCCAATAGGGATCTCAAGAAATTTAATTATGTAGATAAAATCTATTATTATATAAATTTCAAGATTATTTTGGATTTATAGTTTTGGATGATCGTCAAGCAGTAACCTCTCACTTCTTAGTTTTTTTAATCTCCCAAAAAAAATAAGAATTTAGAAATCATACTATAAATAAGTATTCTCCTATATTTTCTAAAAAGTTCTTTTCGATATCTTAGAACTTAAAAGTTTCATAAATAACTTATTAATAAATAAATATAAAATTCATACTCTCGAATTATCATATTCCAAAATCTATTCTTTTGAAATTAATTATTTTTATTTTATTTTTTGATATCAATATTTAAAATTTTTACTTATTTCTGTGAAAGTTTGTTGTAATAGATTTATTTGTCAATTTGTATATAAATTTTTTCGCAGATGTTCGAAAGAAAGCATTTAGAATTAGAACTGAGCCTTTGATAAATTCTTTTTTGAATCCAATAAACGATGTTGAGTGGTAATATTTCTTGCCAGATGGAGAACTCTCAGAAAAATAATAGTTACTTATGCACTTTCTACTACGATCATTTGAAAGTATTTTTTTGACTCCATGTAATGATCTGTTATCTGTCCTCATAATAACAAGTCTATTGAAATCGCAGGAAATTTTTATTTCCTTATTTTTAATACCTTTTGGATATAGAACTAATTCCCCCCCATCATCCTTTGGATTCCAAGAGCTATTCGTGTAATAAAGAAGATTTAATCTTCTATAGTTTTTAAAATTTCTATCATGAGAATTATCGATATGTGGATTAAGGAAACATCCCTTACTCATTCTTGAGACCCCTCCTGCGTATAAATCTGGATCTCCAATCAACTCTTTAATAGAAGTAATTTTTCCAATAGTTTTTACTACACTTTTTTCCTGAAAAGCGAATAGGCATTCTTCAATCAATTTCTGTGCTTCAGTGAAATAAACACCAACATATTTTTTTTCTTGCAATCCATTTAAATAGTTTAAATCTTTTTCTTTTGGAAAATCCAAACTTAATTTGGATGCAATTTCTTTTGGTAATAAATCATCGATTACTAGGTGATTAATTAAACCTGAATTTTCATATTTCTTTTTTAATTGATTTATTTTTAATTCAGTAAGTCTTTTTACAATAAGTTGAGCAATATCCTTTCTATTCATAATATTTACATAATATTAGGGCTATTTTAGTAATATTTTAATTCTATGATGAGGTATGTAAACTCTCTTTTTTTGATAATAAAATAATCCAAATAAAAAATTTAATTAACTGCAAATCTCCTGAAAAATTAGATCTCTAATTTGAGATAGCTCAATAGGAATATAAAAGTCTTTTTTTAGATCTCTATTTGAAATAAATAATTTACCTTTTTTATCATGCTTACCATTTTTTAATGCGACGAAGTTAACATAATCAGAAAGTATAAATTCTCTTTTCCCTAATTTAAACAATTTTGATTTTTTGATTTCTTTATTATAAGTTAATGAAGAAAAAATACTTTTTTCCCTTATTTCTATCTCATTAAAAATTTTAATTCCTTTTTCATCTGTAATATTATCTAGTTTGTCTATGCATTTATCTCTGTCTATATTATTTTCAAAAATTATTTCAAAATCTCTTGTCATTCTTGGGAGAATTTTTTTGTTTTTAATATCTAAAAATTTTAAAAAATTTTTATGATTTGAAAGTCTGTAGTAATAATTGATTTTGTCATAAGGCACTTGTTGTAGACCAGTCATCAAAATAATTTTATATCCATCTTTTTGATAAGAATTCAAAATATCATTATAAAAAAGGAGAGCTTCCCCTAAAGGGTCTAAGGTTTTGTCTATATACCAACTTGGGTTTTCTAAATTATGTTTTTTATGAATTACTTTAGAGTTAAATAAATAATGATGTTGTATGTGTGCACCAGCATTTAAAAAAATAGATGTAAATTGAGTTTTGTTTTTTTTTGTTAAACTTCTTTGTAATATTACTAGTAAATAGTCAAGAAATAGAGCTTTTCTAAAAGATAGATTTTTTATTTTTTTATAAAATTTAAATATACTTTTTAATTCTGTGAGGTTTAAGTTTATTAATAGACCTATTAATAATTTAACCTTGTTTACGAAATTAAGTCCTCTTCCACTATTATCATTGACTCCTTGTTTTATTGAATCATTTATGAGTTTTAGACTTAAATTGCCCTGAATATTTTCATTTGACCATGGATCAGGAATAAAGAAATCAAAATTAATATTTCTACCTGAAATATTCATTGGAGATATTGCACCACATTTAATTTTAAGTTTATTAGTTAAGTCAGAAAAAACATTATCACCAGGAAATTGAAGACCATCTCCAAGTCTAAATACTCGATGTTCTTTAAATGGTTTGCCTTTAAAAATAGAGAACCACTGAATCCAAGGTTCAAGATTTTCATAATCTTCATTTTCAAAAGTATCAATTCCTTCTTCTAAAACTTTTTTTAAAAAATTTAAATTATAGCCTTTTTTTATGTAAGCATTTGCAATATCAAAATTTATCTCGTTTAGCTGTACAAATATAACCTTCATAGGATGTTACAAATTTTATAAAAGCTAGTGCAATTATATTTTATTTAAAATTTTAACTCTATTTAAATGTATTGTCTTTTTTTTGTGATAATATTATCAAAATTGAACAATATATATATAAAAGAAAGTTTAAATTTTCTTATATAATAATTATGGATATTTTTGCTTTTGGTATAAAAATAGTTGAAAATTTCATAATTTGTGCAACGATAATTTTTATTATCTCTATATCTACTTCAGGTTTTTTAATGCCTAAAATCAATAATTTGGGGTTAAGAATGAATGTTATTGATATACCAAATACAAGAAAGCAGCATACAAAAAAAATTGTTAGATTAGGCGGACTCGGTATTTATTTTGGATTTTTAACTGGAATTTTTTTTTTACTTGTAATAAGAATTTTCTTCAGTAAAGATATTTTTGAATTAAATCAATTAATCCCTATTATTTTGGGGTCAGGTTTTTTATTTTTGTTAGGAATAAGTGATGATTTTAAACAAAAAAATCCTTATTTAAAGCTTATTTTGCAGATTAGTATAGCTTCTTTAATGTATTCTAATAATGTCAAATTAGAAGCAGCAGCGGTACCTTTTTTTAACTTAGATATAAGTTTTTTAAATTTTCAAGAATTATTTATATATTTATTTACTGTCTTTTGGATAGTTGGTATAACCAACTCTATAAATTGGCTAGATGGTTTAGATGGATTAGCTGCAGGCATATCAGCAATTATTAGCTTAGGATTATCTATTAATTTTTTTCACTTTCAACAGTTTGATCTTGCATTTATTTTGATTGCTTTTCTAGGCTCTACAATAGGTTTTCTAAGATTTAATTTTTATCCCGCAAAAATCTTAATGGGTGATGGAGGTTCTTATTTCTTAGGCGGTTTTCTATCTATAATAAGTTTAAAAGGAATTAATTTAATATCTCAATTAGATAATGCCCAAAACGAAAGTTTGGCTTTACCTTTTCTAGTTATGTTTCTTTTATTTTGTCTGCCATTAACAGATCTTTTTATAGTAACAACATCTAGAGTTTTTCAGGGTTATTCCCCCTTTTATCCTGATAGAAGACATTTACATCATAAAATGCTTAATTTAGGATTATCACATCGGGATACTGTAATTTTATTTTACGGATTTACACAATTATTTGTATCGATAAGCTTATATATAAATGGAGTTGAAGGAAAATTAATTTTCTTATGTCTTTCTTTAATATTGATAACTTTATGCATCTTGTATTGTATAAATTTTAAACCTAAATTGAAAAAAAAATAACAATATTTTTTTGAAATTAAATCTATAACATTTATTTATTTATTTATTTCAATTAAAGATCCATTTGAAATCTCAAATAAACGATCGTAAAATTCACTTTGATTGGTTTTATGGGTAACTGTGATTATAGTTACTTCTCCTTTCAATTTATTTAAGGTCTTAAGTATATTTTGTTCTGTTTTAATATCCAATGCGTTTGTAGCTTCATCCAGTATTAATATACTACATTCATTATATAAGGCTCTAGCAATTCCTATTCTTTGTCTCTGTCCACCACTAATTTGCACACCCCTCTCCCCTACAAGAGTTTCAAAACCATTTTTTGTATTACTAACAAATTCAAGAAGATTTGCTTTTTCTGCTGATTTGACTATCTTAGAAAAATTTATTGAAGATTCATCTAGACCAAAAGTAATATTTTGAGCGATGGTTCCTTCCATTAAAAATATATTTTGAGGGACATGAGCTATAGATTTCCTCCAATTAAATACTAGATTCGGATTGTTTTGGTTATGTAAGTCAATTTCATCAATTAAAATCTTGCCTGCCGTTGGTTTTAATAGGCCCATTATTAAGTCTAATAATGTACTTTTTCCAGAACCAGAAGAACCCAAAATTCCAATATGCTCGCCTTTTTTAATTGTTAAATTTATATCTTTTAAATTATATATCTTTTGTTTTTTTTGATATTTAAATGCAACATTCTTACACTTTATAGATTCCTTTATATTTCTTTGACTGATTTTTCTTACTGGAATTTCTAATTCATTTTTATGATTTAATTCATCTAGTAATATTTTTCCAACGGGAATTCTGAAGTTATAAATAGTCCAATTATTAAAAATTTGCTGAGTAAGTGGCAATAGTTTCTGGAACGCCAGAGCATATGTTCCTAATGTTGGCAAGATAAAATAAGTTTTACTATCCAAACTATTTATATAAATAAAAGCAATTAAACTCATAATTATTAAAGCTAGAGATTCTATAAAATATCTTGGAAAAATACTGTAAAAGTTTGTTTTTGCACTATTAAATTTAGAGATTTTTTGGTGAATAGTTAAATTATTGATAAAAATTTCTTGCGCGGAATTAAGTAAAACATCACGAAAACCTCCGAAACCTTCTTGCAATGTTTTAATACTATATCGATCTGATTTTGCTGTTTGTAAACCTAGTGTATAAAGTTTCTTTTTTATAAAGTAACTAATAATTATATAAATAAAACCAATGCTTAATATTAAGATTATAGAGATTTTCCAATTGAAAATAATTAAGGCAATAAAAATAAATAAAGACATAATTGAAGCAGCAATAATATCTAAAAAAGCATTAATTATTTTTCCTCCTGCAATTGAGTAAGTAGTTGAAGCCGTAATCATTTTTGATGAATCTGCTTTTGTATAGTTGATATACGTTTGATAAAGATTTTTTCTAAATAATAATCTGCTGAAATCTATTTGTATCTTTGCTGATATATGTGCTGTTTTCCAAAATGAAATCAATTTAAATAAAAGGGAAACTAGAATAAAAAAAATGAAAAGAATCGTAATAGGTAAAATCAATCCTGAACTATTTTTTATTCCAAAAAAATTAGCTATTAAAAATACTATTTCTCTTTGATAGAAATTATCTGTATCAGTTAACATTGAAAGAAAAGGGAAAATCGATAAAACCGTTAAACCTTCAAAAAAACTATTTGAAATAAATAAAAAAAGAAGAAAAATTATATCTTTTTTTTTATTTTGTATTTTAATTAAATTTAAAGCAATATTATTATTTATAAAATTATTTAATTTATAAGATATATTGATCATTTAAAAGTTTCTTAAAAACAAAAATTTTTTTAATATTATTAAGATTTTGACCTAAGAAAAATCTAAAACTAATATTTATTCACAATACTTAAATATATTCGTTTAATAGATTAAGAATCTAAAAAATATCTTAAAATAAAGTATTAAAATTAAATATAATTTTAACTTTTCAAAATCTCTTTAACTTAAAAATGTATCTTCCTAAAGTAAGTATTTTGATGAATTGCTTTAATGGAGAAAAATATGTTTCTGAGGCAATTGATTCTGTCCTATCTCAAACATATGAAAATTGGGAATTAATTATTTGGGATAATTTGTCTACTGATAATTCAAAAAACATAATTTTATCTTATCGAGATGAAAGGATAAAATATTATTGTGCAGAAAAACATTCAGATCTTGGACAAGCCAGAAAATTAGCTTACTTAAAATTTACTGGGAAACTGATAGCTTTTCTTGATGTTGATGATATTTGGTTTCATAATAAGCTGGAAAAACAAGTTAAAGTTTTTGAAGATAATGATTTTGCGATTTGTTTTACAAATACACAATATTTCAGTAAAAAGGCAACTAGAAATCTATATGATCAAAAATTCGATCCAACTTTAACAACAAAAAAATTAATTACTAATTATTTTCTTTCACTTGAGTCTATTATGATAGATAATAGCAAAGTTAAACTTCTTCCTTATAACTTTGATCCACAATTTAATCATATAGCGGATTTTGATCTAATAGTAAGATTATCTACTTGTGGAAAGATTTTTTATTTGCCTGAAGTTTTATCAGGTTGGAGAATTCATTCTGAAAGTGAGAGTTTTATCTTTAATAGGAAACTATACTTTGAAAAAGATAGGTGGACTGCTTTTCATTTGAAAAACAATATTTTAGAGAAATATAAGGAATCTATTACAGAATTAAGGATAATAAATAAATCATATCTAAGAATTTCAAACTATAGCTTTAGGAATATATTTTTAAATGAAAATATATTTATAAAATATAGTTCTATTTATAATTTTGGATTTGTTTTATTTAGTTACTTGCCTATTATTCCAAAAATAATATTTAAATTAAAAAGAATTATTTATATTAAAAAATGGTTTTAATTTAAATATTTTTGAAATAATTACCTATCAATTCTTTCGTATAAATATTCAAAATACCCGAAAAATTTATCTTCAGGAGGAATTTGTAATCTAGGCTTTTTAAAAATACGTTTAAATTTATTCTTATTTAAAATCACTTCTGAGCCTATTAAATTTGTTGAAAAATCATTTTTATCATAATACCTAAATCTTGTTTCGTGATTCTCATGAGCAAAGTATTTTTTGCAAGATACTTCAATTTGTTTTATATAACCTAAAGCACATTCTCTTGACATTTCTGAAAAGCTGCAAGCATTGTAAATTAAATCAGAAGAATCTTTAGGTAATTTACTTATCATGTAATATGGCATTATTGCGATATCAAACTCCAAATTTTTTGATTTCCATATTTCTTCTTCTCCAAACAGAATAACTTTTTTATCAGGGAATGCATTCATAAGAAAGAAACTACTAATTGCATTTACCTCTGGCAAGTCATAGATTATATATCTGGTATTTTTATTTTTAATTAGTGATATTAGTTGATAAGCAAAGCCTCCAAAACCTCCACCGATCTCAACGATTAAAGGATTCTTTTGATCTCGCAAAAGTTCTGAATATTGTTTTGCAAGATAAGAATGGCGAATTGCTTCATAAGGGATTATTTTATTTTTTATTTTTATCCCCGTTGGATTACCTACATTTGGGAATATTAATTCTTCCTTTTTACCTCCTAATAAAAGATAATGTTTAAGATAACTATTCCAAACATATTTAAAATAAAATTTACCAAATAAATTTTTTGATTTTGTATATCCCTCAAATATGCCAAGACCCCTAGTAAAACTTTCCTCAAACATATTATTTAATAGATTATTTAAAATAATTATGTTTTCATCTTTTAATGCTTTTATTAAATATTTAAAGTTTATCTCTATCCATTCATTCCAGACTCCTTTAATCTTAAAGTAATTATAAATATTTGTAGAATTATTTTTAGATAATTTATAGGCAGATAATATTCTATTGATTACCTCATTATTATTTATTTTAATTTTTAAATTTTTGCTTATTTTGGTATTTGTTATTCCTTTATAAAAAATAAAAAATCCCCAAAAAACTTCTATAGGAACCCAACAAAGATTTCGTATATATATTAGAGCTTTCAACTTTAAAGTTTTATCTTTGATAGATGAAGAAACTTTTTTTATGTAATAATTCACAATATTTTTTTTTTAATTTTAACTTATAGTCTGAAAGAAATTTATAAATACTTGTATTTAAACAATTGTGAAGTTATTATATACAGAAAGTAATTAAATCTTGATGATTTTAGATAGTAAAAATAATGGTGAAAATATTAAATCAATTTATGAAGACGAAATAGACTTAAAGCCAATAGTTCATACTTTAAATAAAGGCAAGAAATTAATAACTATAGTCAGTCTAATAACTTTTTTATTAACTTTTATAAGTATCTATTTTTCAAAGCGTCAATGGTCTGGAGAATTTGAAATTGTTTTAAGATTAATGCCAAATTTTACAAAATTAGCTAGCTCAAAAGATGAAGGGATAAATCCTATTAGTTTATTAAGTAGAAGCGATGTTATGCAAAACACCCAATTAAGAATCTTACAAAGTCCATCTGTTCTTTTAGAAGTTTTTGAATTTGTAAAAACCAAAAAAATTAATTCACAAAACTCTGCTGATCTAAAATTTAAAGATTGGAAAAAACAACTTAAATTTGAAAAGCAAAAAAACAGCTTGGTACTCAAGCTCACATATATGGATGATAATAAATCATTGGTAAATCCAGTTTTAAATAATATCTCAAATGTTTATCAGAAATATTCAGGCAAAGACAGAAAAAGACAAATTGAGTTAGGTAAACAATTTTTTTCTAGTCAGTTAAATTTATACCGAAAGCAAAGTTCAGAATCATTAGATAAAGCTCAACAATTCGCAAATAAATATAATTTAACTATTTTAAAAGGTGATCCAATGTCTAATATTAATGAAAATGTAAGCCTAAATAGTACAACCCTAAACTTCAATATTAATGTAGAGACAGAGAGAATTAAAGCTAAAAATGAGATTAAAATTATTGAAAACCAAATAAAAAGCGTAAAATCTTATGATGAGGAAAACTCAGATCTGCTTTATTTAGCATCTGGTTTGATTCCTAAAAAGGATTTCGACGTAATGAAACAAATAATAAATTTAGATACGAAAATTAATGATGCAATGAATACTTATAAAAAAGATGACAAAGTAATAAAAACTTTACTTAGTCAAAAAACAAGCTTATTAAAAACAATAAAAGAAGTAACTTTAACTACTCTTAAAGGTATGAAAGATGAAGCAAATGCTCGTTTAAAAGCATCTGAAAGACCTAAAGGTGTTTTTATAGAATATCGTCAACTTTTGGATAATGCTATGAGAGATAAATTGACACTACAAAAACTTGATAACGATTTTAGAGCACTTTCCATAGAAGAAGCTAGGTTAGAGGATCCTTGGGAATTAATAACAAAACCAACTCTTTTCCCAAATCCAATACCAAGAAATTCAATTGCAAAATCGCTTTTCGCAGTATTTCTTTCTGTAATAGCTTCATCTTGTTACTTATTAATTAAGAAAAATAGAAAGGGTTTAATTTGTTCAGAACATGAAATAAGATCTATAGTTAATTGTGAATATCATGAAAACTTATTAAAAAATGACAAAAAAAAATGGGATCAGACTTTGGAGTTTTTTATAAAGAGAACTTTTTTAAAATCATCTAAAAATATAGCTTTTTATATCGTTGGAGGTAATAATCAATTGGAAATAAAAGAGGTTTTAAATAAAATTAAGAATCTAATACCAGAGGAACAATATAAAGTTTGTAAAAATATAACAGAAATTTTTGATTATTCTTCTTTTGTACTTATCACTTCTATTGATGTAACAAATAAAAATGAGCTGAAGGATTTAAATAAAAAAATAATGCAATTAAATAAATCTATTAGTTCTTGCTTGTTTTTATCATAATTTTTAAAAACTAAAAAAAAGAAAAATTATTTTAAATCATTTATTATTTCTTTTACTATTTTTGAGGTACTAAATAAGGTATTTGCTAATTCTTTACATCTATCTTTTATTTGATAATCTTTTTCAATATTATTTAATAATTTTATGAAATTAATATGAACTTCATTTATATCAAAAGTGTCAGTAGCAAATCCAACTTTTTTTTCATTAACAAGTTTGATCAAATCATTTTTTTCATTTACAATTGCGAAAACTGGAAGCCCAGCCAGAAGATATGACAAAAATTTACCAGGTATATTATGTGTTTTATGCTTTTTATCTAAGACAATTAATCCACATAGGCATTTTGAATATAAATCAAATATTTGCGATGAAGGTATTTCATTTTCAAAAACAACATTTTGAAGATCGATTTCTTTACACATATTTTTTGATTTAAGATATTCAGTTCCTCTTCCAATGAATAAAAAAACAATATTATTATTTTTCATTGAATTTGCTAATTCTATAAGAGTTTGCATTCCCTGGCTGATGCCCATATTACCAGAATAAATTACAATTCTCCTACCTTTAAATTTTGGATTTGATAGATTTAATTTGCACTTTTCATTTTTAATTTGAGAAAGCCAATTATTTAAAACTGTGACTTTATTAGATTTGAAAAATATTTTTTTTGGAATAAATTTTAGATTACCTTTAGATTGAACCCCGATTATATCAGCTGCTAAGAATTGCAAATTTGCATAAAATTCTAAAATTAAATAGATTAATCTCGATCTTATAAGGTCAAGATCTTTTAACCATCTAGGAAAAATATCTCTAAGTATTAAATAAGTCTTACACTTATTAAACAGCTTCAAATAAATAATTAAAGGAGAGAAAAAAGCTGATGGCGAGTACCAAATTATCCCATCAAAACTATTTATTTTTAATCTATAAAATATTGAATAAATTATCATTTGGAAAGGCATTAAAAATTCATTAATTAACCTTTTAAAAAAATTGATATTTGTAATCTTAAGTACCTTAAATCTTATTAAAAGGAGAGATCCTCTTTTTTCTAATTTAATATTTTTATTAATATTATCATCTGCAATAAATAAATTTATAACATGACCTTGCTTGATAAATTCATTGGCTAAATCATTTATTTGTACTGCAGCAGAGGAATTCTGTGGAGGAAAGAATGCAGTTATTATTAAATATTTCATGATTTAATAATTTTTCCAAACTTCCCTTTTGACATAATCTCGGTAACTGATAATTATTCTTAAAACTTTTTCTGATACATTTTCAAAAGAATAATCGCTAACTATTTTTATAGTGTTTTTTTTATCTTTAGAATTATTTTTGATAAGAGATACTGCTTGGATTAATCTTTCTTTACTTAAACCAGTCATTAATGCAGGCATTTCTTCAGAGCCTTCTGGCCTTTCATGAACTTCTCTTAAATTTATAGCTGGGAAGTTGAGTATAGATGATTCTTCAGTAAGCGTTCCGCTATCTGATATGACACAAAAAGCTTTTAATTGGAGTAAATTATAATCAAAATATCCAAATGGTTTTGAAAATATTATGTCTTTATTTAAAGTAATATTTTCATTGTCTATTTTATTCCGAGTCCTAGGATGAGTTGAAACTATTATAGGTAAATTATATTTATCTACTAATGAATTTAAAATATCTAAGAACTTATGTAATTTTGATTTATTGTCAACATTCTCTTCTCTATGAGCGCTGACAAGAAAATAAGAATTTTCTTTTATTTTCAACTTTGATAAAATTTGAGAACCCATTATTTTATCTTCGTAATAATTTATTATTTCTTTCATAGGACTTCCTATTTTTATAATTCTGTCTGGAGGTAAACCTTCTTTAAGTAAATACTCACGTGCAATATTACTGTAAGGCAAATTGACATCAGAGGTATGATCAATTATCTTGCGAAGTATTTCTTCTGGTACTCTTGCGTCAAAGCATCTGTTCCCAGCCTCCATATGAAAAATAGGAATTTTGTTACGTTTGGCTGTTATAGCAGCCATGGAGCTATTAGTATCTCCAAGGATAAGAAAGGCTTCTGGTTTAATATCAATTATAGGGGTTTCTATTCTCTTTATTACATTACCAATTGTTTGTGATGAGGTTTCTCCAGCTGCATTAAGAAAAATATCGGGTTTTCTTAAACCTAATTCTTCAAAAAATATTTCATTAAGTTCATAGTCATAATTTTGTCCTGTATGGACTAATGTATGATCAAAATTTTTATCTAATTTCTTTATAATTTGTGAAAGTTTTATTATTTCTGGTCGCGTCCCAACTACCGTCATTACTTTCATTTTATCCATAGAGTTTATTCTTAATAAAATCTTGCTTTAGTAATAATTCTACTATTTCATCAACGTTAAGTATCTTGGTATTATGTGAATTATATTCTTGAAAGTTGGATATTTCAATTTTCCCTTTTCCAAAATATTTATCATAATTAAGGTCTCTATTATCAGGTGGTATTTTATAAAATTTATTTTGATCTATAGCTTTAGCCATTTCCTCTCTTGAGAGAAGGGACTCATATAATTTCTCACCATGTCGTGTTCCAATTATTTTAATTTTAGGTTCATAATTAAAAATTATACTTAATGATTTTACAAGATTTTCAATAGTGCAGGATGGTGATTTTTGAACATAAATATTGCCCGATTCATTATTTTGGAAAGCATAAAATACAAGATCTACTGATTCTGATAATGTCATTAGAAATCTCGTCATATTTGGATCAGTAATTGTTAATTCTTTTTTAGATAAAATCTGATTAACAAAAAGAGGTACTACTGAGCCTCTTGAGAATAAAACATTTCCATATCGTGTAGCAGAAAATATTGTTTTTGCTTTTTTATTTAAAAGAAATTTAGATAGCATTAATTTTTCCATCATTGCTTTTGAAATACCCATAGCATTTATTGGATAAACTGCTTTATCTGTACTTAAAACAACAACTTTTTCAACTTGATTTATAAGTGCTGTTTTTAAAACATTTTCAGTACCAAGAATATTAGTTTTTACTGCTTCCATTGGATAAAATTCACAAGAAGGTACTTGCTTAAGAGCCGCAGCGTGAAAAATATAATTAACATTCCTAGTGGAATCAGAAACACTTTCATAATCTCTTACATCACCTATAAAAAATTTAACTCTATCATCATTAATTTCATCTCTCATATCATTTTGTTTTTTTTCATCTCTACTAAAAATTCTTATTTCAGATACATCTGTTTTAAGTAGTTTTTTAAAAATAGTTTTACCAAAAGAACCAGTCCCTCCAGTAATTAGGATTATTTTATTAGTTAAATTTAAAGATTCTTTCATAGATTATTCTCATACATACTTTGAACTAAATATTCCCAATCATAAGGAATAAATCCAGTTTCGAATCTGAATTTTGAGCTATCAAGAGATCTATTAATCACATTATCATATTCTGCAATTATCATCACATCTAACGAATAGAATCTTTTTATTAAATTGAGTAATGAATATTTGTCAATTGGATCTGAAGACAAATGATAAATACCTTTTAAATCGTTGTTAGGAATAATATATTTATGTATTATTCTTGCTACTTCAATTGTTGGGAAACCTGAAAAAATAACATTTTTAAAGCCATATACTTTTTTATTCAATTTAGATTGAGAGAGTAACCATTCTAAGAGACCTCTTTTTGTATTTAATTCTTTACCAATAATCGAAGTTCTTAAAGTTATAGTATTATCGCTATCATTTACTTCACCCAAATATTTACTTTGTCCATATAGGTCTTGAATATCTACAAGATCATCTTCTTTATAAAATCCTTTCTTCCCACTAAAAACACAATCAGTACTAAAAGTAAGGAATCTAATTTTTTTAATTTTACAGATTTGACTTAAAATTTTTGGAAAAAAAGAGTTTAGATAAAATGATTCTTCTATATTAGAAATATTAGGATTTTGTTTTATCATTCCCACACAATTAATTACTAGATTTGGTCTTACTTTATCAATCAATGAATTAATAATATCTGGGTTAGTAAGGTTTTCTTCTTTTATAATATTCTTCTCATTTATAAATCCATTTATAACATTCCTTGAGAGTCCAATAGTTTCAAAACCATCTTGAGCCGTGAAATAATCAAATAACATGTGTCCAAGCATCCCATTAGAACCAACTATCAAGATCCTAATTTTAGATTTATTTAAAGAAGAAATTATCATTTTGAATTTATAAAATTTTTGTAAGAATTTATTATTGCTAATGATATATCGTTAATATTTTTAGGGTTAAAGATAAATAACGGATCACAGATCTCTTTGATTACATCAATATTTGAGGCTATAATTTTAAGATTAAAATATTTAGCCTCAAGTAATGGAATACCTAAAGATTCAATAATTGAGGGAAAAATTAAAAAATTGGAATTCAAAAATAAATAATTCAAGTAATTTCTATTTATTTTACCAATAGTGATAATATTTTTTTCGCTGGTTATTTCTGAGATATCTCTATTATTAATTGTTAGTAAGAGATAAATATTTTTTTTTATTTTTTCTGGTAAATTTTCAAATGCTTGTATTAAACGTATATGATTTTTATGTTTATCAAAAGAAGCTGGATAAAAATACAAAGTATTTCCTGAATTAACTATATTTTCTATTTTTCTAAAATTATCAAATTTAGATCTTAATTCTTCCAAATTATAATTTTTCAAATATATACTTGCGAAATATTTATCATGTACATTTTTATTTACAATAATTCTATTTTTTTTATTTTTAAGATTTTTGAAATGTTTTACCATTGAGTTAGTTTGTAAAAGTATTTCATATGTATCATCTAAAAAAATATTAATAAACTTCCTTAAAAAGATAAATGTTATCCTCCTTACTGTACCTAAATAGTAATCAAAATTAGGATCTAAAAGAAAAATATTTTGAAACATTATAATTATTTTATTTGAATTATTTATTCTAAATAAAGGAGGGATTCCATTGAGGAATAGTTCTTCTAAATTTTTTTTATTTCTAAATTTCCAATTAATTCTTTTAAAAAAAATATTAGTTCTTAGTAATAAATTACTATTATACTGAATATAGTTTTTAATCTTAAGTTCATTAGGATTTATCCTAGTGTCTAAAAATAAGATATATTTCTCTTTAGAATATGAATTTATTATATATTTCAAATATTCTATTCCCCCATTACTATTTATTCCTGCTGTATATATAAGGGTAGTTTTTTTATTCTTCATATTTTTTTTGACTAAATATTCTGATTAACATATAAATAAACTTAATTATTTTGTTAAAAGAGAAAAAATAAACTTCTTCTAATTTAATTGGGAAATAAACTAAATCTTCTTTATGGGTAGATAGTGTTTGTCTTTTAAATATATAGGATTTATAACTTCTTATATTTGATAAAGAATTTATACCTCTAACTCCTGTATAGATAAATCTAAAATATTTTGACAAAATTTTATTACTATCATTACTAAAATTTTTACTTGATCCAAATGGATATGCAAAATGATTAGTTCTTATATTAAATTTCTCAAGAATATTTTTGCTTTGGTTTATTTTTTTCTTAATTTGCATTAATTTAATTTTTCCATAATCTTCATGTTCAAAACCATGAATACCAATTTGGTGTCCTTCCATTAGTAAATTATTAATTTGACTATAATTCATATGTTGGAAAATCAGTTTTCTTTCAGCGTTTATTTCATATCTTTTTTCGGGATATAGTTTATTTAAATATTCTTCTGAGAATTTATTCTTTTCATGAATAAATTTTGGAATAATAAAAAAAATAGCTTTTATATTCAATTCTTTCAAAATAGTTAATGCAAATTCATGATTATCTCTATAACCGTCATCAAAAGTTAGGATTGAATAATTAGAGTTTTTAAAATTAGTTGTTGAGAGGTTCTCAATATCCTGCGGATTAATAAATTTACTTCGTTTATCAATATATTTTAGAATTTTTTTGTAGTAATTAAAATCTTTAGGTCTTGTGCTATGCAAATTGTAAATATTTAAATTAATCTTACCCTTAAAAAAATAATCACACTTGATCCAAAATAATTTTGAATCAATAAAATTAACAATTTTTATAATTACTTTTCTTAAAAAGTTTTTCATTTAAGTAATTTTCAAGAATTCTCCTGCATTTATTATTTTATTTCCTCCAAGTCCCTCTTTAAATCTTTTTATTCCTGGTGGCGTAGATTCATCAAGTTCACCTAAATCAAAAAAATCATGATTTCTTGATTTTGCTTCTTTAATTGCATACCATAATAAAACTGAATTAGCATGTAACTTTCTTCCTTTATTATTAGAAAAGCCAAATAAATAACATGAAGCTTTTGCAAATGATGCAATCCCAACAGATCCTAGAAATTCTTGATCAATGGTAACTGCCGTATAAATGTCAATTTTAATTAGTTCATCTTTATTAGAAAGCCACTTTAAACAAATATTAGTATCAATTGGAATAAAATTTTTTTTATTTTTTGCAAATTCTCTATAAACTGACAAATTTTTAATTTTATTTTCATGATTTTCTAACTTTATTACTTTTACATTTTTAAGTCCTTTATTAAGCGTATTTCGCCATTTTTGCTTTAAAGCTCTACTAATTTCATCAATTTTTTTGTTTAGATTTATTATTATTGTCCCTCTCGATTTTAGTGGCAGTTTAAAAATAAATTTTAATTTTTTGATATCTTCATAATTAATAGAATGATAAGGAGCAAAGAAAATAAATCTATATCCCTTTTTTCTTAAGAAAATAAAAATCAAATTTAATAATTCTTCGGTCTTTATTATCTTTGAAAATATTACTGGGCCGTTATTAATCCTTGCATATTTAATTAACCCTCTAAATTTTTTTCTCAACGATATGGATATTAAACCAACTTCATTATTTGATTCTTTAAGCAATAAATAAATATTACTTTCAGAATAACCTGGTGCTTGTGTTAGAGGTATATGAATATTTCCATTTTTAATAAGAAGGCTTTTATATTTTTCAACTCCTACATCTTTAATTGTAAACATATAAAATTTGTAAAATTATTGAAAATAAGTCTTAATTTTTAATTTATTTTAAATTCCCACTTTTACAGAATTAAATTTATTCATATTTCTTAATTCTGGTAAATATATTAATGTTTTTTATTTTTTTATCAATAAATTTATCATATAAGAAAAGTTGAGTTATTCCTAAAAATAAGAAATACTCTGATCTTCTATGAACTAAATATGCAATAAGTAAAAATGTAGAGAAAATAAAAAATAGTGATTTTTGTAATCTGGTGGAATTGATCGATAAGGTTGAGTTCTTAATGATCGAAAAATGAATATATATAAAAAATAAAAAACCTACTATACCCTGCTCGTATAATAACCTCACACCTTGAGAGAAGGAATTTTGTAAAGTATCATCTTCATTTATTATTTTTAAAAGATCAGTTGTACTACCTATTCCATTCCCAACAAATTGATAAAAGATATCTAAGCCATTACTAGGAAATAAAAATTCTAATAAAGGAAGAATAACAGATCCCTGAAAAAACAATCTTATATCAATCTCTTTTAAATATTTTACGAAATCGGAATTGCCTTCCTTAAGATAAATTCTTAATTGATCAAATGATTCAAGATATGAAAAAATCCTTTCTAAGCCAAGACTTTGAAGAAGTTCATCACTATTCAAAGATAAATATAAACTTAAAAATAATATGAATCCTATTAAAATCCCCCCAATGTATGACTTGTATAATTTGTATTCAAATAAAGAAATTATCGACTTTACTAATATAGTAAAACCTAAGACAATAAGTCCGATTGATGCTGTGACTATAAATGTAAAGGATTTCGTAAGAATTAAACTTAAAATAGCTAAAGGAATCAAAATTATTAAATAAAATTTAAAATACTTTTTAAATGTATTACCTAATAATGGAGATACAAAAAATGTCGATAATGATGCTAAATAATACAAACAAGCCACGACGTAATCTCTTGGTTCATTTGCAAAAGAATGAAATCTAGCTCCAATTTCTCTTGTATTAAATAGTGATTTATTTAATAAATTAAAACCAAAATAGTAGCAGATTAAATCCAAAAAACCAAAAATTAAAAGGAAAGAAAATGTATATAATAATGCTTTTGGAATTTTAAATAATAATTCTTCTCTCAAAAACGATTTTGGTAAAATTATGAATAATGTTATAAAAATTAAGTAAATTAATGGTTCAATAATCCCAAACCTTATTTTATAAAATGGCTCTTGATAATGAATCAAAGCTACTATACCCCCAGTAACAGTCCATAAGGTATATGGAAGAAATGGGAAAGTGGTTAGACTTTTTATAAAGCTTCTTATTAATAATGCAGATTTATTAGTATAAATTAATGCCCCAATAATTAATAAAGAAATTAATCTCCCCAAATAAATACTTGGCGTTGTTTCAATTATGAAATACTGCAATGGCTCAAACAAAAATTGGTAAAAAAATAATGAACTTATTTTTAAGATAAAGCTATTCATTCATAACGTACCAATCAACAATTTTGCTTAGGACTTCATTGAATTTTGTTTTAGGTTCCCAATTAATTAATTCTTTTGATTTTCTGATATCTGCATATAATTCCATATTTTCTCCTTTCCTGTACTGAATGGCACCGTAATTTGGCTTACCTTTTCCTATAAAAGATTTAACCAATTCAGTTATATTTTTTATAGATACTGGTTTTCCAGATGCAATATTTAAAATCTCTCCATAAGCATTTTGGTTACCTAAGCACATATTTACTGCCTCAGCAAAATCACCCACATAAAGAAAGTCTCTTAATTGCTGACCTTTAGTTACTTTAAATTCCTCATTATTTAGACAAGATTTAATAACTTGGGGTAAAAATCTATTATAATTCTGTCTTTCTCCATATACGAGGAAGGGTCTGATAATTATAGATGGGAATTGCTCTTCCTTAAACAGGATTTTAAGTAAATGAGTTGAATTTAGTTTGCTCAGTGAATATGCGGAAAAAGGTTCTTCTCGTTGAGTTTCATTTATAGGCGACTTAGCAGCTCCATATTCATCACTAGAACCAAAATTAATAAAAGTTTTTAAATTAATAAACTTTGAAAATTTTATTAAATTTTTGACTGCTAAAAAATGTTTATTATATATTTCGTACCCTTTTTGATTAAATTGAGAATGATCTATATATCCTGAACTGTTAATAATATATCTTACATCTTCAAGGGATTTTATTAAATTTTTTTCAAGAGGATAATTAAGATCATGTGCATAATAATCTACATTTTCTTGTTGATTAAATTTCTCTGGTATTTTTAGAGATATGGAAACTACTTTGAAACCCTTTTTTTTGCACTCTTTAACAATATGATGGCCTATAAAGCCTGAACCGCCAGCCACCAATACTTTTTCTAAAGCCATGGAATATTACCTTGATCTAAAAGATTGTTTAAATTATCTTTATCTCGTTTTGTATCAACACACTGCCAATATCCATCATGCTTATAAGCCATAAGCTGGCCATCTTTTGCTAGTTTTTCAAGCGGACCCCTTTCAAGAATAGTTTGATCATTATCTAAATAATCAAAGATACCTGGTTCAGCAACAAAATAACCTCCATTTATCCATCCTTCCTGGATTTGAGGTTTTTCCTCGAAACTTGTAATTTGATTTGTGGTAGAGATCTTCATTTCTCCAAATCTTGCTGTGGGCCTTACTGCTGTTATAGTTAACAGCTTTTTGTGGTTTTTATGAAATGCAATTACGTCATTTATATTTAATGAAGTTACAGCATCACCGTAGGTAAATAAAAAAGTATTGTCAGAAATATATTTTTTTAGTCTAAGAATTCTTCCTCCTGTCATTGAATTTTCTCCTGTATTAATTAAACTTACGTCCCAATTTGGAGAATTAGATTCATAAGAATTAATATCACCTGTTGATAAATTTATTTTAAAATCTGATTTTATTGTTTTATATTTATAAAAATAATCCTTTATAACTTCAGCTTTGTATCCTAGGGCAATAAAAAAATCTTTATGACCAGATTTAGCATATATTTCCATAATATGTTCTAACAAAGGCTTATTACCAATAGTTATCATTGGTTTTGGAATTTTAAAGGTATATTCTGATAATCTCGTACCAAAACCACCTGCAAGAATTATTACTTTCATTTAGAATTCTATGAATCTCAGAAAATTAAGAGGCATTCTCTCAGTTTCCAAAGGGTCATGAATAATATTACTTATATTCATTATACAGCTTTTATCTTTTGCTAATCCTTTAAAGCCAAACCACACTCCAGGAGAAACAGTTATTCTGCAGTAATTATCTTCACCTATTTTGGTATTCATAATTAATTTTTTATCAGGACTATAAAAAACAAATTGAACTAAACCAATAGGAACTATTAAATTCATTGTCATTTTAATGTGTCTCTTCCAAGCTTTAATATAATTCATTTCTATAAAAGAAAAATAAGCCTCGCCAAATTCTTGAAAAGATTTATCACTAGATTTCAAACAATGCAGGACATCACCACCTTCAACATTTATCTTTTTTAATTTACTTATAACTACCAAATTAGAGCTATTTAAATCCATCAATTAATTTCCCTCTCTGATTTTCTTGTATATTGCTTAATTTGTTCAGTACATTTTTCAAAAACATTAAAAAAATCATCCTTATAAAAGCGATAATACCAATCAATTGTTAAATCTATTGTTTCCTTAAAATTAAGTGATGGGTTCCAATTAAGGAGGTGTAATGCTTTGTCGCAATTAAGTTTTAATAATTGACTTTCTTTGATTTTTGTCTTTTTATTTGTATCATCTTTCCAAGAAGAACCATCCCAATTTTTAGAAAGTTCTTTCACAACATCAATTACAGTATAGTTTTGATTCGAATTTGGTCCAAAATTAAAAGGATTACCGTTTAGTTTTGGATTGGCGTCTAACTCTTTTGCCAATTTTAAATAGCCGCTTAAGGGTTCTAAGACATGTTGCCATGGCCTTGTTGAATTGCCAGAACGGATTTCTACAGTTTCATTTTTACTCCATGCTCTTATACAGTCTGGCACAATACGATCTTTAGCCCAGTCACCTCCACCTATCACATTTCCTGCCCTTACTGATGCAACTAATATTTCTCCCTTATCGTAAAAAGATTTTTTATAGGATTTAATGGCTATTTCTGCAGCACCTTTTGAAGCACTATATGGATCATCTCCTCCTAGGAGATCATTTTCTCTATATCCCCAAACCCATTCTGAATTCGCATAGCATTTATCGCTTGTTATAAAAATGGATGTGCATTTCTTATCTAGAAGCCTAAGAGAATCTAAAACATTTATTGTGCCATTTACATTAGTTTTCCAAGTCTCTATTGGATTCTCATAAGAATATTTAACTAGTGGTTGAGCAGCTAAGTGAAATATGAAGTCTGGTTTTATATCTTTAATTAAATTTGAAACTTTAATATGATCTTGAATATTAATAAAGTGATGATTTATAAAATCAACTAATTTTGCTTGATTAAATATTGATGGTTGTGTTGGAGGTTCTAAAGCAATACCATATATTTCAGCTCCTAATGAAAGCAACCATATAGTTAACCATGAACCTTTAAAACCTGTATTTCCAGTTATTAAAACCTTTTTCCCTCTAAAAGTGGATTCAAGATTCATTTAACTTCAATAGTATTTTCTTATAATAATATGCGAAGTTAATTAAGGAAATGATGATTAAGAAAAATATTTTTATCAACTTTTTAAAGAAACTAATTACGTACCTATTTTGAGCAACTTAGAGATAATATTTTCATAAGAATTAATCCACTAGACCAAGATTTATGCTTGAAAAATATTTAAAATCCAATATCAAAGATTATCCTAATTTTCCTATTAATGGAATCTTATTTAGAGACTTATTTCAAATCTTAGAAAATCCTGAACTTTTTTCTGAATTAATAGAAAAAATGAGCTCTTCAAAAATAATTAATGATGCAGACGTTTTAGTAGATATAGATGCAAGGGGCTTTGTGTTTGCATCATCAATAGCTCTTAAAGCAAAAAACCTTTATTATTGGCCAGAAAGTCTGGTAAATTACCCGGGAAATTAGTGGTACCCTCTTACGAACTTGAATACGGTAAAAATTCTCTCTCAATGCAGAAGGAAGTAATAAAAAAATATGAGAATTTTGCGATAGTAGATGATTTACTTGCAACAGGTACTGGTGGCACTATAAATTGTGTAGTTTCAATATTAAAGGAAAATAAGAAAAATATTACTGGTGTGTCATTAGTTGCAGAATTAGAAGAACTTAATGGGAGAAGTAAAATCTCTTACCCAGTTGAATCACAAATTAAATTTTAATACTGAATTTTATAAAATTTCTAAACTTTATTATTTTTACATTTTATTTCTAGATTTTATTTTATAAAAATTAATTAATACCCAGGTTAAAGAGGTTCTTTAATTATATTTACATTCAAATTGAATTTTTCAATTGAAAAAATTTTTGTAGATTGTTTGGGTGAGAAGAGAAGTTTGATCAGGCTTGGAAAGAATTAACCTAGATTTTTAATACTTTATATCTGATAAATAATTTTTTAAAATTTTTTAATAGAAATATATTTCATGACCAAAAATGATTTCTAATTTCTATATTAAAATCTATAATCAAGATTTCTTTTAATATTTAGATTATATATAAATTTTCGATTTAATTGATCTTCTATAATTTTTAAATTTTTATGGACTTTTGATTTTTTGTAATCGTCTCTTTTTTCATAATTTTCGAAATGATTATATTTCGGCAACCCATAACACATTACAGGTTTATTTTTTTCAATTGCTTCTTCTAAAACTGTTGAACTATAAGAAATAACGCAATCGCTATTTTCAATTTCATTTGCTAGCGGTAAATTTCTTCTAATAAGAATAAGATCACTAAAGGGTTTAAATGCATTTTGTAAGATATCCTCATTTATTTCATTCTTGACATCTCTAATGTTTAAATAAATAACAAATGTTTTCTTAAATTTTTTTAGCTTGCTGTATATTTCATAAATGCTTCCTATAAATTCTGAAGAAGATTCATAAAAGTATCTTTTTGCACCTAGTCCCTTGATTGTACCTACATATAAAATTTTTGTTTTTTCAGTTTTTTCTTTAATAGTATTATTGTTATTTTTAACTTTCTTGCTAATAATAAAATTTATCTTTTTATAATTTTTTTTCAAAGACCCTAAAAAATCGTCGCAATAGATTGATTGACTTAAAAGAGTTATCTTATTTTCATTTGTATAACATGAACCAAGTCCAAAAATTTTAGAAACTTCATTATCTATTCCACGCTTTTTTTGAACAGTATGACTTCCATGCGATATTAAAAAAACATTGCAATTTAAATTAGTAAGTATTCTTGATAAAGAAAAAAAGTCTGGCATTCGCGTTGTATGAAAATATGCATCATGTACTTTTATTCCTTTGATGCATTCATTCAAATAATTTTTAAAATATCTGTAATTAGAAAAATATGTATTTATTTCTTCTTGAAGTTTTCGTGCATAATTCGGATCCAACAAACTAGAGTTAAGTTTTTTAAAATAATTTTTATTTTTTATCTTATAAGATCTCTTGCTTAAAGGTATTAATATCATTCCAACTTCATTAAATTCATTTCTGAAGATATATTTGAAACCTTGATCTAAAACGATCTGTATAATCCTAAAAAAATTAACTGTAGAATGATAATAAATAATAAAATCATCATTTTGCTTGAATTTAGAACATAAATAATTTTGAAAATAAGCTTTATTACAAGACAAAAAAATTATTTTTTTATCAATTTTTTTCTGAGCTATTTTACTAAGCAATATTTTTTGAATTTTTAGGATTAAACTACTAAATCTATATCTTCTTAACTTTGAAAATTTATTGGTGAAATATGTACTACCTTTTATTGATTGACTACTAATTCTTTCAATAGCAATTATTAATTCCGCTTTAGATTTAAAATTAAAAATTTGATTTTTATTTATAAGAAAATATTCTTCAAATAGAGGTATAACACTAAATAAATAAAAATAACTTGATAATTTTAATTCCAAAAATGTATCTAACAATTCAGTTAAGTCTTTACTCCCAATATGTGAACTAAATTTTGAAAAGTTATCTAGAATTTCTTTTTTAGTTTGTATTGTATTTTTTAATAAAGCACCTGCTTTAATTGCTGTTTTATAAGGATTTGGATAAAAATGATTTATTTCTTTTCTCTCCTGATCATTAAGAATAAATTTATTAAGAGTAAAAACATTTTTATTTTTTTTATAAAAATCTTCATTTAGATTTTCTTTATTTAAAACAAAGTAAAGGCATCCTTTACCTTTTTTAAGCATATTAAAATTCATCATTTTTCATTTATGAAATAAATTTTATCACTCATCATTCTTTTTTATTGTTAATGTTTCAGAAAGTATTTTAATAAGAAATTTAATCTCTAAAAAATATCTAAATGTGAATAATAATATTGATTTTATCTATAAGTAATAGACTAACGCTTTCATTTTTTTTAAGTAAAACCATTTCAGGGATCCCTTTTTCTATAAGTCTGAATTGTGATTAAATTTTTTCCTTCCATAAATATTTAAATCATTTAATGTCATGAGTGATGCATTAATTTAAGTTCACCTAATTGTTATAAATAATTTGAGACCGGCTATATTTAAATTAAAATGTGGTTTTAATTTATTTTAAAAATCCATTAATTAATATTTAATTATATTTTTCTCCAAACTGCTAAAAGTTTACCTTGGAATGAAACTTCATCTAAATTTAATTCAATTGGTTCATAAGCTGAATTTGCCGCTTCGAGGAATATTTTCCCTCCTCTTTTGACAAAATACTTTAAAGTTGTCCCTAAACCTGGAACCATTGCACTAACAATTGTTCCATTCCTTAGAGAATATGAATCTTTAATTGGCTCCATCAAAACCATATCTCCATCTGCAATACACGCATCTATCATTGAATCTCCATTAACTGTAAGAGCAAAAACATTTTTCTTTTTTAAAACATCAGAAATATCTAAATTTTCGTTTACATCAGAATAAGTTTCAATTAAACCTCCAGCTGCGACTG
>MDTB01028594.1_pt1 | contig 27448 bp, 26 predicted proteins | sample 811161 | NCBI WGS metagenome assembly MDTB01 (sample SAMN05326650, study PRJNA326480) | marine metagenome | isolation source: seawater | place: Mediterranean Sea | collected 2009 | reverse complement strand
TCACAACATTGGCATTTCTTTGTATCACTCATAGTAGTATCCCTCCTAGTGTAACTAGTATCATCTATTATAATCGTCTTCCAATCTAACAACATCGTCCAGTTCTGGTGTACTAACTTCCGCTAATTCAACATCTCCATACTCTGCACAGAATCTATGAATAGTATTTGGCTTTACGTGAAACGATTGTCCCTTTTTAAGGTCAATTCTTTGAAGCGTTGCTCCCATTCCGATTTCTAACAATAGCGTACCGGTTAATACAAATATTGTTTCTTCTTTGTTTGTGTGATATTGTCTTGAAAGTTTGTGGCCACTATTTATACAAAGAATTTTTCCTACAAATTTATCACAGTGGGACCAAATTATTTCATGACCCCAAGGTTTCGTTACTTTTTTTTGATTTACTATCATTTTTTAATTCCTCTAATATACCATATTCTTTTATGTACTTTAAAAAATCAGCTTTTTTCATACCCATAATCAAAGAAGCTTCTTTTCGGTTTGATGATTTAGAGAGGGCAAACCTTACAATTGACTCTTTACAAATATCTGATGCATATTTTAAAAAAGGAAAGTTATATAATTTACCATTTAAGTTCTCTGTACTTATTATTAATTTCAAAGTTATTAATTCTTCCAGAGTTATAAAGCTTAATTTTTCAATAAAATTAATATCAATCTTGTTTTCTTTTAGAAGTTTATATTTTAAATTATAATTTTTATTTTCAGATATAAATTTATTACTTTTTAAAGAATTATCTTTTTTAACTGTTTTACCAACCATCCTACCTAGGGTAACATGCTGTTTAAGATAATTCAAGAACTTTATTAGCTAGCTTGTTTGGCTTTCTCATATTCGTCATTTGTTGGCTCTTGGACGCCCATTGACGTTTCACCATCCCACTTATCAAAATAAAGCTTAAGGTTAGCGATTAAATAATCATAAAAGTACTCTTGGTCTTCTGCATTATCTAACTCTCCATAATAGTCGATGATAGACTTTTCGATTGTTGGATAAACTCTTTCAGCCTTGTTACGCCCGGTTGTATCCTCACCTGTAATTGGTTGCATCGTATCTGGTTCTTCAGGTTCAGGTTGATTTTCTTTCTCTGAACCGTCTGGCGCATCAATGAATTTTGCGTCATCACCGACGCCTTTTATATCTAGATCTACCTGTTCTGCAACAGCCATCGCAGCTTCATCAGAATCAGTATCGTTCAGTTTAACAGGCGCGAGAGTGTCAACTGTCCACTTTAATACATGTGCTCTAAAAGAATTTTTTTGATCGTCATTTGTTGTCAAAGTCTTATAAACAGTTCTCAAAGTAGATAAAACATTTGTGTTTTTAAATAGATCTTTTAAGGTATTAATACCAGTATTGTCTGAGACATCTGTAGTTGGATCTTCTTGCTCATTGAGTGTTTGTTCAAGTATGATTGTTCTTAATTGCATTCTAAGATTATGTTCCTCTAACACCTTAGAGACATCATTCAGATGCCCTTTCGCTTTAGCATTAAAAAACTCTTTTAAGCTTTTTCTAATTTTCATCCGAAGTCTTTTTTCTTGTTTAGTCATTTTATCTTTCCTTTTATAAGTTGCAGTGTCATTAACATGACCCATCGCTCCCACAGTTGTAACAGCGCTTAATTCATCGAGGTCTTCTTCAGCAAGAAATGCATTTGACACATTTTTCACTCGGTCAAGTCTAAATCCTCCACCGTGTTTAGTTAAATCTTTACGTCCCATATCTAAATAGGTCGAATGTGCCTTTGAAAGCCTTGCCTTCATTTTTCTTTGAAATTTTCCTGATGCTTTCTTGTTTTTTGGTGCTTGCTGAGCCTTGAAGCCTTCATATAATATTGTTGCTTCTTGAAAAACAATTTCTTGCAAACCGGCGACGTCCACTTCTTCTGGGTTAATTTCAGGCTCCTGAACTTGGTCTTCTTCACTCGTTTTTTCATCTGCCGGATTTAAACCCATGATCCCCATGTAAGCCAAGGCATCTTCTGGGTGTGGGACATAAAATTTAAGTAACTCTAACCCTATCGGGTCACGGGCGGCGAAATCCATCATGAACCTCATGTCACTCGCATTAAAATCATCAAAATTTGATTTCATTCTAGATTTTATCATTTCGTTTTTTGAATCTTTCATGAAATTTACATATTGCGAATCATGCTTTACGACTGGGACAACACCTGGAAAAAGTTCTATGTCTGGTCGGGATTGCGCAACTTTTTCCCTCATTCCTCCAAATCTTTTAGCATCGTTTTCTTTATCACCAACAACAAGGACAACTTTTGCATTCTTTGGAGCTACAAGTAGATTAGTAGGGTCAGGTTCGTTTTGAACAAATTGATAAGTTATCAACATTGGTGAAGCCGCCTCGCTGTTTCCAGTCACTAGTTGAACTTTGTTTTTGATTGGTGACTTGTCTAGCATGACCATCCACATTTGTTTTGATTGCTCTGCAGTTATTACTTTGCCAGACATTGGCAACGGCCGAGAGCTTTTCAAGCCACCGCTAGAATCTGTCGCGGAAGGATTGGAGATAATTATAAGATATTTATCAATCTCTGGAAGCTTTCCTCCGCCGGCGCGTTGTTCGATAGCTTCTAGTGCGAGCAAATGCCCTTTGTGCGGCGGTTTGAAAGAGCCAGGTAATATTGCTATCGTAACAGGCTCATTTTCAGCCTGTGCCGTGAGTTCAGCCTCTGATGATGGCTCTATAGGCCCAAAACGATTATATCGCTCTGTGCCTAGAATTTGGTTACTAGGAGCGAACCATCCGGTAAACTTATAAGTCGTTCCATTATAATCAAAAACAAACCCCTCTGATGGAGTGTTCACGTTACGAACATCTTGAAGTTTCTTTAATTGTTTCTCTAAATCTTGCTTTGCTGCTTCATTTGCGGAAGATTGTATCTTGTCGATTGAAGTTTTTATCTCGCCTTGAAGCTGCCTAATGGCTTCTTCATTGTTAGCTATAAAGGAAGATTCAAAATCTTGCAGAATTGCATTTGTAAACTCGTACAAAGAACTACTCAGCGCTGCAGTATATTCTTGATATTTAAAACTGTCATCATAACTTCTAATTTCATCAGATAGCTCTTGAGGTACGCCAGCAGTTAACTCTTTAATAGTTATTGGCGGGTGATGCAGTCGTTTACCTGTCCTAGGATCTTTTGTACCACAAGGAATAATTTTGTTAGGATCCTCTAGGCTCCTGCATAATTTCATCAACCGAAGAATAAAAGCTTTGTTTCTATCTTCCGTCATTCCAAAACCATCAATAATTGGCTTCACTTGTACCATAACTAGATCTTGTATAGTACTTGAATCGTTTAAGCCAAAGTCAGAAACAACATTATCTATCGCTTCTATGGTGGGTGCTAAAACATCTGCTGCACGTTCCATACCGGCCGGGTCTAGTTTTCTACGCGGATGTGTTTCTATTGAAAAAGCATTTTGATCTTCGGAGGACTTACCTATAAGTGAATTTTCTAAAATAGAATAACAAATACTGACTCTCTTCAGAGACTCTGGGTCGTCGTATGCAAGTGCCGTATTTGGATCAAACATAGCATGCCCTACTTCGTGAATCAACAAAGTCTTTTTATCATAAGGGATTACATTTTGAGTACCAGCACTTCTTGGGTCTCCTTTTTCACCATCAGGAATCCCAGGGTTCATGACTTCTGTGTTAAAGTAGATATTATCTTCTTTGTTACCAAAGATCTTAAATTGAGTATCTTCATCTATTTGTTTTATAGCGTCTTCAAATGTTTGAAGTGCTTCAACAAAGCTGTATCTTAGAGCCTGGTTGGGATGTCCCGAAAAGAAATCATCAAACTCTTCAACAGTAAGTCCACCAGCTTTTATGTGACCTTTATTTCGAATTGCCCGGGCTTTTTGGGTTGAAACGTCAAAGGAGAGAAAGACGTTCTGCCCGTCTGTTTTTTCGGTGCCACGAAGTTTGCCGTCAACAGCGGCCTGAAGAAGTTGCTTCAACTCCCCGAAGGTCATCTCGCCGTTATCATAAATGTGGTTCATGTGCCCAGCGACAGCACCTTCTAAAAGGAGTTTGTTATCCATAGCTTGATCCTATATTATTTGGTCCACTCTTTAAGGAGTTTTTCAAATAATCTGTTGTTCTTTGGAGTAAATCTTTGCTCGTAAAGAGTATTCTCTTGCTCTGGTGTTTGAACTTTAGATTCGGAAGCCATACTCTTTTCTATAGCTTTGCCTCGCTTCTTTTCGTAGCTAGAAAGTTTTCCATCTTTATTAAGGTCAGCCTTTTTGGGATTCTTCAAACCAGGCTTTTTCTTACCTTTCTTTTCTTCGAGTTCTTCACTTTCAAATAATCCTTTATGTGGGCCTCCTCTTTTTCCTGGGCCCGGGCATCCGGGTGTACCCTTGGGACAACATTTCTTCTTTTCTTCGAGATTTTCTTTTTTCTCTGTTCCGGCCTTTTCTTTCGGTACAAAAGTTACATCACCTGCCATGTCAGTCATTCCTGGGTCTGTCGCTCTTACCTTTTCATCATCTTCTGGTTTTCTTGCTTCTTGTGGCGCCTTGTTCTCAAAGTCAGCAACGACCGCATCCGCGAGGGGATCCCCCTCTTTAAGCCTTTGATCCTTGGCTCCGGTGTCATCTGGGTTTATGCCACTGTCTAACACAAACATGGTAAGAGCCGAAAACCCATTTGCATCTAGCTCACCCTTTCTCTGGTTTTTGAGGAACTTTTGGTGCGCTTGAAAATTTCTTATTGCCCCTAAGGTGCTTGGTCCAAAATCACCGTCCACGATCTTTTCTATTGCCTCTGGGTTTGCTGAGGTTGGGTTACCGCCAAATTGTCGACCTTGAGGTGTTCCCGCATAAAAACCAGCGGCAAAAAGTGCTTGCTGTACATCGAAAAGATTAACTCCTCCCCAGAACTTTTTTCTGTGAGCCTCGTTCCTAGCAGCAAGTCGCTGCACTGCTCTATTCCTGGAAGACGATCTAACAGCCCCATGTTCAGCTTTGGGTTTTTTAGCAACCTTAGCAGCCTTGGGCGCAGCAACTTTAGGCGCCGGCGCGCTTGGTTGCTTAGCCGGTACTCTTTGTCCTGCTGTTTGTTCTTGTATTAGTATTCTTCTTATTGTTTTTTGAAGAACCTCTTTTGTTAATTTGTTAGCCATTCTTTTATTCTCCTTTAAATGTTTTGACTCTGCTAGTTTATATAATCTCTTGTCTTCTTCATCCAGGCCATCTTCGAAATCCCGAAAACACATATTACCAACTAAATAGGCTTCTTTTTCCATATTTCTCATGTGCTCGTTGTCTTGAGCATAATTTTTTCCCATATTAGACATTTTTTCCGGGGTCAGGTCACCTCTTAGATTTTGTGTGTGGTGCACTAGCTCGTGAGCTAAAGATCTTAAAATATCTTTCGGATGTCGAGAATGAATAAATAAGGTAATTGATTTTTCCTGTGGATCATAGTGGGCTGTCCTACCTAGTGCAAGTTTAGAGTTACCGGTATCATTCTTTAAGAATAGTCTCGGAGGATGTGAAAATCCCATCCTTTCTTTGGCGAAAACTGACAATTTACCCATTAAAGGTTTTAAATCTTGAATCATTCTTGAAACCTCTTATTATAAATAGTGTCTTAGGACTTCAAAGACCTACCTTTGAAAATGGTAGTGCTGTAAGCTCTTTCTGTTGATTGTCCTCGGATTGTCCATGGAAAATTTCCACCAAAACTAAACGGTGGCGGCGCTGGAGTCGCTGCGACTGGGTCTGGATCTTGCCACACTCTTAGTTCTCCATGTTGGTATCCAAAATTATTACCAGACAATTTGCTATCAGATGCTGCATTACACCCAAATATAATGATCCCGGGCCTAATGTCTAATGATGATGGATATATACCGGCAGTGCCATCATCATGCCGCCATCCTGAGGTTGAATCCGCCCCATAATAACCCCTACCACCTGTAGTTTTGGGTATTGTAAAGTCTCTAGTAAGCCTTTTGTGAAAGTTGTACCCACTTGCGCCTGATAGAAACACAAATATTCCATGAGCAGAATTATTGGGCTCTGTTTTTCCCTCCTTACAGCGAGATACTGCCATAACAGACCCGTCATCAAGTAGTGCAATATGGTGTCCAAAACTCGGATAAGCTGTACCATAACCTTCCCATCCGCCAGTTAAGGGACACGGCACAGCTTGTTGTAGTGAAACTTCTCCACCATCTGTAAATTGCCATATCTGAACACTTCCTGTGACATTGTTGTCTTGTATATGCCCCCCAGGTTCACTTATAGCGATTCGATTATCGCTAAACATCCTTAAAGCAAACCCAAAATTACCATTATGTACAGGAACTGATGAGGAAATTCTAGCGATCTGATCCCATCCTTCTGCACTGGAACTTTTAAATAGGTATACGGCTCCTGCTCCGTTATGGGTACCATCAGAGGATATCGTTTTCGAGTACTCAGATGCGGCTAAAAATGACCCAGAATATGTAACTGTGGCACCAAAATTGGCATTTGAGGCGGGAGATTCTGAATTTGAATACTCGTTAGGGTACGAAGAAGTGAGAATCACCTCCCTTTGCCATCCTTCGTCAGAAGAAGAATTATAGACGAATACTACACCATGATTACTGCTAGAAAACGACGCTGTGCCGGCTAAGGAAAAATTTGGTACACCAACAGCCAATCTATTGTTTATTTTGTTAAACTCTATGACTTCGCCAAAACCTAATTGTTGGCCAAAATTTTCTTGTATAATTTTTTCCTGAGAATACCCAGCGGCGCCTGATTGAAAGACAACAACTGCGCCAACGTTGGTATTACCGGACATACCTTCGTTTTCTCGAAGCTCGTGTGCGCCAATCCCAAGATATAATCCATCTCTTGTTGCATCCAATCTTTTTCCAAATTGAGTGTCAGGCGTGCTTCCATCTGATAGTGTAAGGTCAATGCCTCCAATTTCTACCCATTCCCTTGGTCTACTAACGGTATTCAAATACTTAAGTTTAAAAATACGTGCTCCACCTGGTGCATTTCCGGCGTTATCAGAGCGCTGAGTTTCTCGGCCACTGATTATTAACTTATCATCAGCTATAAATCTGCAACCGTCACCCACGAGACCGCCTGCTCGATCTGTAGAGGTTTGCTTACAAGATTGCGAGGCAAACGTATTAGTACCAGGTACTGCCGCTTTGCCTACTACATTTCTCTCGTTGTTGTCTCTTATTCTCTTGTAGGACTCAAATGAGCCATCAGATTTTATGTTTGAATCATCAATTGCCATGCTTTAAATAGATCAAATATACTCTTTATCACCCGAAAACATGACTTCGATGCTTTCGTCTACTTCTAGTTCTAACTTTCCGGATAACCATAATTCAATATCGTCTCTTGACTCAAATTGGTACAAATTAGGTCCGTCATATAGACACCAAGATCCGACCTGTTCCAAGACATCCATTTTGTTAAATACGACTTTGCTACACCCATTTATTCTAGTAGCCATTTTCAACATGTCATAATCCAACCAGTTTATTTGCCTCGCACGTCCAGTAGTCGCTCCATATTCTTGTCCAATTTCTCTAATAGTGTCAAAAACTTCATCCGGTCCTTCAAATGATTTGGCGCCAACATAAGTTTCATAAATCTTTGCAACACCCCAAACATCTCGGATTGCTTTAGCCGGTACACCATTTAAAAGGGCAGACCCAACGGTACAATGAGAAGAGGTGACATAGGGGTAATCCCCCCAGTCAACATCGAGCCCGAACCCTTGTGCACCCTCAAACAATATTTCAATTTCGTTGTAATCCTCGTTCTCATAAAGTTCGTGATACATACTAATAATATAAGGTTGAAGACGCGGGTCGTGCATAGCTTTTACACCTTTTCTAGCATACTTATCCCTATATGCTGGACCATTGCCTCTCTTAGTGGTTCCAATTTTTTCATCTTTACTATCTTCAGCACGGTGAAAGTCTGTAATAAGATGAGTGTTAGTCGCAACATGAACTAACTGCCTTGCTGGAATACCAGCTTCTTCTAATTCCTCTATTTCTTTCAAAAATGTATCGACATGGACCACGCACCCGGGACCAATAATCGACTTAATTCCAAAAAAAACACCACAGGGGATATGGTGTGTTATAAATTTTTTACCACCATGATAAATGGTGTGACCAGCATTACAACCACCATTATATCTAATAACGTGAGTATATTTATTTTCTCTACACAACGCATGCGCAATCTTTCCTTTACCACAATCTCCATATTGAAGATCTACTACAACATCAGCAATCATTCTTTACCTTTCGTGAACTAATGTTTTATAATACTTTATTTTACTCTTTCTTTTAATAACCTTTTGGCAGCCATTGGGTTTTTCATAGTCAATGTAAGGTCTCGCTCGATTATAGAAACTTTTAATTGTAATTTTCTTATTTTCCATACGCATGCTACTGCAAAAACCAAAAACGAAATATCAACTATCATACTCATACTTATCCAATCTAAAAAACTCAACGTTTTTCCCTCTTTCTTTTAACATCGATGTCTACATCCTCATCGTCTTCTTCGTTGTTTAAATGATCCCACGGGGCAGGCTTATCCGGGTCCATCAGGGACTCGATATCTGATAGCGGATGATCATCAAAAGCTAAGTAATCTTCATCGCTTTGATCTCTAAAATAATCTTTAACCTCAGACATTATGTCCTCTGTTTTTTTTGTTTTGTAAGCACATTTTCCATATCTTTTCCGTGGCATCATGAATCCTCCCGATTTATAAAATTCTTCCAAATTTTATTTTCATCTATCTTTTTTGTTTTTATGCTTAAAGACATCATCCTGTCGTAAGCTTCGATCTTTAAAGCAGATAGTTTCTCTAAATATCCGGCGTTTCTTAACATTTTAAAGGCTAAATTTTCAGGTGAAAAAATACCTTGATCGGATAATCCCAACCTTCTCATTCTAGCAATCTTTGTTTTTACTTTATCTGCGTATTCGTATGCTTCTTTAAAGTTTTCATCTTTGAATAATTCAAATAGATGTTCAATTTGCTGTGCAATGGCCTCGGCTTTCTTTTCAGTTGTTTGAATATCTATTTCAGGATCTAGTCTCACTGGCATTGCCAGCCATTTTTGAAGCTCTAGCGACCATATTCCATTTGCTTCATGAGGCTCTGTGTAATGTTGAAAATATAGCTCCACTTCTTTATCATGTATTAAAATATTGTGTTTTTTGTTCCAGTTTATTCTTGTTTGATCTAGCATCTTTTTTACCAAATTAAAATTTTTATCAATTTTTTCAAAATCTAGCATTATATGCAGGTCAATGTCAGATAATTCATGCCAATTATATGAAGCTATAGATCCTGTTATGATTACATCTTCTACTTGACCTAACAAGTCTAAAGACTTTATGATGTCATCAGCAATTTCCACTAATTTTCTAGATACAATTGGATCTAGAATACCTTTACGCCAAAACTTAGGATGTAAATTTTCCTTAGGAATTAATAGTCCGCTATTAAACTCTGGTGTGAATGTTAGTGTGTCTTTTTTTATTGAAAGTTTAATCACCTTTAATCTCCAAAACCTTTATGGCCATGCGTTCAAATTTCTTATTTGGGTCTAAATCGTTTTTGTGAAAAAATCTAAACCCAGTGTGCTCGTGGCTTATTTTTATTGGCTTGTTGTTGTATTTGCAATAATAAAAATTAAGGTTGACTATTTTATCAACAAAATTTAAATTATCTACATCCAAATCTGTCTCTTCTTTGACTTCTCTTTTCATACCTATCTGAAAGTTTTCTCCAACTTTTATGTGGCCCCCCGGAAGATCCCACTCACCGGCGAATTTATCCATATAGTCCGATCTTTTTAAAAAAAGAACTCTGTTATCATCATCAACGATTATCACTTTTGCCACCTTTTTTGAGTCGTCTGGTACAATGCTTACTTTTATCATATTAAATGCCTAATCAAATTAAATAGTTTTATGGTTCTATATTGTCCAAAATCATCTTAGCGTTATCATATACATAGACAACAGGATGATATCCATGAGAATGCATGTTATCAATGACTTTTAACGCGTCGTCTACTCCAAGTAGGCTAACGGTTAAGAATTTATTGTCATATGAGTTTATTGGTGAGCACAACACACCACACTCTTTAAGGAGGTTGAAGTGTTGACCAGCATCACAAATGACAAGAACGGTGCCAAACGGATTGAATGTTTCAACCCAAACATCGATCATATCTCTTAGAGATACTGAATAAACTTCTTGAAAAAATGTTCCTGTTTCTTCTTTTATCATTTTGAATGCTTGTCCGCAACGGTTTGGGATGCCCATGCATCCGGTTTGAGCCTATAGTCTACGCCGAAACCTTTTACATATCCTTTTAACATATCAGAATATTTAGAGGTTGCGTTGTTTGTGTTGAAAGGTGAAACATCTAAGTGTAGTTCTATGTCTCTGGGATTTATACCGTACTCATCCATAAGTAAACAAGCAATTTCAACAGATCTTGTTGTTTCTTCGGTTATTCTCGCTACTAAATGTGAGTATTTAAAATCTGGCAGCGTCTCTTTATAGAAAAAGTATCGCCCTCCGTTTTGTCCACCGTGCAAGCATATCGCAGTAGCAAAGCAAACTTTTTTTTTATAAATAAAAGAATCGGATCCTATAAATATTTTAGAACCTTTTTTAACATATTCTCTTGTTAAGTTCAAGAGTTCATAGAAGTCAATATCAACTTCACCGCCGGTGACCCATTTTTTGTTTATAATATGCTTCATTTCATTTATAATAGCATATTTACTATTTTTCTCTAAGTTCTTTTAATTTTGATAAAATTTCATTACCAACAGACTGATTTTGTCCCGCGAGATCAAGCACATCTTCGAACAGTTCTAGATCCTTAACAAGTATTTTTGCAATATCAATAGCTGTGTTTCTAGATTCATCTCTTATCAATTGTACTGATAAGGCTTTCCATTCTTCTATATAATCTTCTTGCGGTTCTTCGTCAGTATACTCGTTGGTATGATAAGGGTACTTTGCATATCCTTGTCCCGAGTTTTCGTTAATAACTTCTGATACGATGTTTCTTATATCTTTGTTTTTCATGATAATAATTCCTTTGTTTTGTTGTTCTTCTAATTTTTTAGCTTTCTTAGCTGCACCTTTGGATTGTTCCAATATAAAGTTTTTAAAATTTAACCTCAACCTATCAACATTAACGGTATATTTTCCTTTATTGAAATATTCATTAACGTTTTTACTTTTCGGAGCCTGTGTACACAATTCTTTTATAAACTTTTTAGATACCTCTGTCGATGGTCTTTTTGACGTATTTTGTTCAAAAAATAAATTAAAATCTGCAAATAGCTTTTTCAGATTGATATCATCGTCAGTTGGAACAATCCTTAAGGTTTTTAAGTAATCTTCATTTATCTTATCTTTTACAAACTTATTTGTAGTTTTTTCAATTATGCTCAATAACACCTCCTCTCGCCACTGTGGCAATACTTTGTTATAGGTATACAGAGCACCACCAGTTAAAACAGGGTAGAGAAAAAATTTACCATACATTGAAGTAATAGACCTCAATCCAGCTTCTTCTAAGGTTGGTATATAATTTCTAATAGCGCTCAATTTTTCTGTAATTTCATTTCCGGCGGCAGCACCTTCTGAGCTTAAAAAATACTTATTAAAATTAGCCTTACGTCCAGTGGTGTTTTTAACAAACTTTGCTTCTTCTGTGAACACATTGTGCGCAAGAGCTAGTTTTTTTGATAATTCTAGATCCTTACTATGCACAGTTTTATAGTCAGTCAAATATGTGAGGAGGTTTTGTTGTTCACGTTTTGTGAGTTTTTTATAATAACTGTCGCTTCCTAAACTAAGATCTGCCAAGTCTCCATGTTTAGCGACTTTTGCTCTATATTTAGCTAGCTTGACCGGTGAAATACCACCTAGTTTGCTCTTTTGTTTGTTGAGTTTTATTTGTAATTCATATAACTCAAGTATTTGGGGGCGAGAATTGTCTATAACTTCAGCCATAGCATCAGATGTGGTTTTGTAATAATTTTTTAAAATATTTTTTGGAGTAATTCCGCCTTGGCGCCCCATAATTTTAACCAATCTTTGCAAGTTACCCTGAAACTGCCCTCCAGATATTTCTGGAATGTTTTTTATCTCATTTCCGGCTTGGGATCTGAATCTTTCATCAATATGTCTTGTTACAGAAGAATTCTGTTTTGCGAATATTTGATTTGCTTTATCTACATCTACAATTGCATTATCCCCTGAGATATATTTCTTGGCCCATTTTTTCTGAGTATCGTCTAAAGAACTTACAGGAATAGTCAGCTTTCCGGAGCCTTGAAACTGAAAACCTTTTCCATCGATAAACCTTAAAGGTATTTTAGCTGCTTCTTTTGTTTTTAATAGCATCAAAACGCTTAAATCATCAACTTTTCCATATTCGTTAAAAAATTTACTTAAACCTGTCCTAGTGTTTGTGTACATAAACTTCTTGAAGGCACTTGTTTTCATCTCTGCGGCGATTCTGGCACGATTTCCAAAGAACCCTCTACCCTGAACGTTTCTTCCTATTGTGCGCAAGAGTCTAGTCGCCATAAAAGACCCCGCCCCTAGAAAAGCTAAGCAAAAAGTGTTATAATTGTTCATAGGGTTTAGTTTCCCTGGATCTTTTACGACACCCTCGATTTTATCTTTTAGTTGTTGAGCTGTTTCTTTTCCAACATTTTTATGATCATCGAAATCAAGATCACTAAGCATGTTGTGACCCATCACGGCCGCGGCTGTACCACCCAGAAGTAAACCAGTGACACCAATAGCTTTTCCAGCTAAAAAGCCAAGCTGAATGGTTTTCTTACCTAACACAACGCCCCCTCTTGCTGTCCGAGCAATACTAGTTAATCCTGCAGGAGCCCCCAGAGTAAAACCCAACAAAGAAGCAAATGGATTGACATCAACGCAGTTTTGCGCTGCTTGCAATGGATTTTCAATTGCATAGTCCAAATCAACAGCCAGATTCATAAAACTATCTTCATCAAATATAAAAGGGTTGTTGTCTATCTTTTTCTTTTTCTTGACGCCCTTTTTGCCTTTGATAGTTTTTCGAACCACCGGTGCCAATCCAGCAATACCAGAAATATCAAAGTCTTCCGGGATGGGGTAACATGTATCTGTAAATGGATTGTGACCATACCCTGTGGGGCAATTATATAGCCCCTCAAATCTCTCTACAAGAAATGCCTCTGAAACATAATCTTTTAATAAAATTAGATTTGTATTTTTACTCATAAAAAATAGACTCCTATCCTATTATATACGCGGCGCGCGCTAATTTTTCTAAAATTATAGCTTTTCTGAGAGTTGAGCCTTCACCTTTAAGCGCCTTCATAGATTCGTCAAATAAACCAACAAAAGACTTGTAAATACTCATATATTTTTCTTTATCTTGAAACGTTAATTGTTTTACCTCAACTTGACCAGCGCCAAAAGAATCTAGCTTTTCGTAAAGTGCTTGAAATGTTTCTTTGTTCATTTTAAATATTCGAAACAAATTTTGCTTTTCAATGGAGTCTTCAAAGGATTTCTTATCAAAAAAGCTATGCCTTTGGTTTATAACTCCAATTTTTCCGGCGTATGGGGGCCCTAGCTCCAAAGATAAAGAATAAGTAGATTTACCAGTGTACAAAAACCTTGAAACTGGAAAATGTATCAAAATCCTGGGCCTGTGAAGATAAGCCATTAACTCATTCGCTTGTTCTTCGTTTTGTTGTTTCGTATCATTGAATAGTTTAAAAAACTTTGCACGGTTTGGGCGGTGGGTCATTTCTTTTAACTCTTGAAATTTAATGTTAGCATAATTACGAACATCTTCAGTTCTAGCTTCATCCAAGAGACTTTCCGCGCGTTCATAACTGCTATATACAGTGTTTCTGCGGATTCCGTACAATATTTGTGTTTGTGTAGTTAATTCGTAGAAATCTTCAATATCTTTTACTCTTTCTATTCTTCTGGTGAGTCTCTTTTCTGCATCTTCTGCAGAAACTTCAGCACCTGCTTGCAGAAAACTTAAAATGTCAGATCCTGCCTCACTTGATGGTTTTGCGCCGGTCTCACCCGGCTTTGCGCCTGGCTCGCTAGCTATGTTTCCTCCGAGTGAAAAACCTCCCACTGGAGACCCAATAGGATCTCCATTTTCGTTATAATAATCTTGTATATTTTTTGATTTATTAGAATTTCTCTTAGAACGATAAGCTTGACCTGAATTCATAATCCAGTTCCAAACTCTTTCAGCATAGTCGTCTTTCGTAAGAGCAAAAATTCGAGGATCACACGTTCCTTTACAGAATGGCCAACCTTTCTCAAGATAGTTTCCTAATTTTTGATCAAACTGCCTTATTTGCTCTATTTTGTTATAGTCTTTATTTTTACCTTGCCACATCCAACCTAGTGGCAAATCTGGAATTTTTTGACCAGTCTGTCTTAGTAAAATTCTCATAAAATTTTCACCTGGAGTTCCATATCCATCTTGCAGGGACCACATTCTATAAAGGTGCTTTACATCTTTGGTTTTTCTATATTCTTCTCTGTGTCTGACCCAGGCTTCCATACCTCCAGGACCTATATTGTGCGCAATGCCTGGCAAAGACAATTCATCTTTAGAATCTTTTGCAAATGGTTTTACTACATTCTTATTGTAGATCACAAACCCTGCAAAGGATCCCTCTTGTGCTACTGGGTCATTATAATATTTCTCTTGTGAACCTGGTGACCATTTCCTGTCACCAATATATTTGTAACCTGGTAGTACAACCCCGTATTTGGACACTACTTGCCTTCCAGTCTTGTAAGGGCCCGGACCAATTGCATATCTTCCTGTGTATCTATTCTTCCGCCATGCACCAGTAGCTTTATATGGGTTATATGTTCTGCCTGACTCTTTTGTACCGACAGCATAACGATAAGCGTTCCAAGAATTCTTATCTTTTATAAAAGACAGCTCACTTATCACCGCTTTGTAAATGTTTTCCAGGTTTTGTGTCTGACTGTCGCTAAGTGACCCGCCTAAGTATTTTTTCACATCAGAAATCATCTCAGTTGCCCGCGGGTTAGTTACAGTGACGACAGAGCTAGCACCAGCCGCGGCTGCTGCTGCTGCTGCGCCGGCGCCCGATGTAGGCACAATCAGTGGTGCACCACCCAAAGAATCTTTGATTATCTGCCTATACCCATTTTCTGTAAAATGGAAGCCATCTCCGCCCATTTTCTTAGTGCTAATTTCTCCGTTATTGGGTATAATTGAAACACCTTGATATTGGCTTGGAAACTTCTTAAGTTCATCGGATAAAGCTTTTATATTTTTTTGATAACGTGGCCACTCAGGCTTGTCGACTTTAATATCAACAATTCTTATGTCTTTAATGCCCTTTTCTTGTAAAAATACTACTGTATCTTTCATTGCTTGTAAGTTATTCTCAGGCCCATTATATCCCATGTGAATAATAGCAGCTTTAGGTGTTCTTTTCTGTGCTGTTTGTTCACTTAGTGAAGGATAATTCTTTTTGAAGTGAGCTTTTAATAATTTAAGAATTGCAGCTACACTAAAACCGCTTCTTACAACGTGTTTAGTTCGATTAGTATTTCCTTTAAAGTATCCAAGCATTCCATTTGCATTACTATCACCAATGATAATTACATCTATTGGGTCAAGTTCTGCCATTGCCGGCGCTTCAGGTTGTTCGACTTGATCTTGACCTGTGTCATCAGTAGTGCCAGTGACGGTACCGACCGGAGAAGCATCAGCATATGTAGTATCAGTATCTGCAGCATCATCTACAGCAGGTGATGCGTCAACATCCGCGGACCCCTCATCAGGTGACGCCATTGTATCACCGCTAGAATAATTTGACGCTGGATCCAAACATGGCGTGGACAATTGTTTCCTGGCGGAGCTGGCCAGGTTGGCCATCTTTTTGGACTGTCTCTCCTTAACGCTCGAAAAGTCTCCTGGTAAACTATTGGCTGTTTTCTTTATTTTTCTAAGCTCATCCAGCGCTTCATTTATTTTGTCGGTGTACCACATGACACTTTCATACATATTTTCAGCATCGGTACTATTTCCTTGTTTGTATGCTTTCACAACTTTAGCTATGGCAGTTATCTTTCCTTTGTTGTCTTTTTCGGGAGGAAGCGCCAGTTGTTCGCCGGTTCCTAAAGAATAGGCGACAGCGTTTGCTTGGTTTCGCATAGCCATAAATTGTATGTCAAACAGGTCGCTGTAGGTTTTTTTGATGCCATCGCGGAACGAGCCTGTGTTGCCGTATAATAATTGATTTAAGAGTTCATTTTTCTTGGCTTGATCTTCCTCAGAATTAGTAAAAAAGACTGTATGACGCTTGGCCTCTTCTTTTTCTTCCTTTGCCGCAACCGATTGTTGTTGTTGAAATTCAAGTTTCTCTTCAGGTGTCATCTTTTCTTCATCTGGCCCTGTCCAGTTTTGATACAGCGCAGAGAATATACCTCCAATATAATCCATACCAATACCATAATCTTTGATGTCTAGACCCATAGTCTCTATATCTCTTCTATCGAACTTATTGTTTTGTAATATTGAAAAATAAACTTTATGATAAACTTCTAGTTTTTTTAAAAGATAGCCGTAATCTTGTTTAAAGGTCATGTGACCTTCAATTGCCATCACAATACTGTTCATCATCACACCAGAAGCTTTTGCGAACTTTGATTGACTATTAATAGAGCCGGCTAGCCCCTTCAAAGAATTAACGACCGCGCGCCCAGTTGCAAACTTTATTGCCTGCTTTGCAAACAAAGCTGTGACTGCTTTTACTCCTACTTTCGCATATGCACCGCCGCCAAACATGACGAGTGTAGTTAACAGTGAAAATACAATGTCAAAAAGAGCCAAGCCGACCACAGCCCAATCGCTCTGTTGTTCTACTGATTTAGCATGTATGGCCAAGACAGCTATATTTGCCAAGTTAAAATCAGAATCAGAACACATAAGTTCGTTAAAGGATGAATAACCTTTACTGAAAAAAAGGTGATTTGTTCCCATAACCATTCCTTCTAAAGAAACACCGATCTGTGCACCACCGTTTGCTTTAAAATTTTGTTCTGATTTTTCGAAAGACCTTAAAAGTATTTTAGCTTCCTGTTCACACCAAGACCTTTCAGGTCTAAACATTACTTTCATATCTCTATCGATTGTTTGGTCACCAAGTAAACCGAAAGCATAGATATTATTTAGTAAATTTGCTCTTTTATCAGAAACTCCATGTTTATCCAAAACGTCAAAAGCATCATCCATGAAATCTTCAATAACAGATCCTAATTTTTTAATTGACTTTGGGGATGGATTACCTTTAACAAATTTAGCTTGGCTCAGGATTTTTAAAATTCTAGATTGATATTTTGTTTTTATTGTACCCCTTATTGAATTGAATATTTCTTCTTTCCACCGGATACCACCTATGTCAACTTCGCCGCTATCGTCGATAGCCGGTTTGGCATCTACAAACCTAAATACCGTCCTTGAAAGGGGATCCATTCCTTTGTAGGCGTCCATAGCAGAAGATATGTATCCGGCTGGACTTATGCCATACTTAAATTTCTGAACTGTGGCGTTGGCCGCGGCCCTATAAGAGTAATCCCAAGACCCAACTAAAAAGTCTGCAATTAAATTTAAAATTGTGATTACAGATCCAGCTGTTTTGCTTTTAGCTGCTATTTCTTTGGCGCGCTCAGCCTGCCACCCTTGTACAACTGCACTCCAAGTAAGAGCACTAGCAACAATGACTCCGCCAACGATAAGTGCGGCTTGAACCGCTTCCTCTAATTGTTCTGGATTGTTTTGATTTTTAAGGGCTAGCCTTACTTGTTCTTCTAAGAATTTTTTGTCAACTTGTCTCATTAATTAAACCTACATAGCTATTGTATATTATAAGTAGTTTGTTTTAAATCTGTTTTACAGACAAGTTTACTTAAACATTTTTTCCCATTTAGAAAAGTCTAGGTCGTAATATCTTCCTTCACTAACTCTCTTTACCTTGCCTGTTTCTCCGGCGAGCTTAATGGGCTTTGCCTCACCGGGCGCCATCTGGCTTGTTTGCATCAAGAATTGTATAAGGTCACTATCGGAAAGGCTATATGTTTTCGTGTCTTCTTGCCCGGTTCTGAGTTTGACAGACAATGTTACCGCTAGCTTATCACCCCTTCTCTTTACAGATTTAATACCCGCGGCTTGTTTCGCAACCGCAGCTCGTTGAATAAAAGTGGGCTCAAAAATAAAATTAAACCCTTTACCATCATACGAAAGTAAAATACCCTTACTGAACTTTACACTTGCCTTTTTACCAGAAATTGTTATAGGTAATGTTTTCCCGCGTAATTCTTGTCCTTCCGGCAGCTTAGCAATTATACCTCCAAGTCCAGGCGTAGGTACTCCGGGAGGGAACTTCTTCTTAGTAGTGTTAGCTTTTGGATCTCTTATATCACCGGGTGAAGTATCCATCTTTTTGTATGGCTTTATTTCTCGATCAATCGCCGCTTCAAGCTCTTGCAAGAAGTCCCCATAAGTAAACATATAAGAAATTCTTGCTCTGGTCTTTTGAAAAGGATCTCGCATCGCGACCTCCACCTGTTCTGTACTAGAAACAGCGGCCGCTTTCATTTGATTAACCATTGCCAAGGTTTGCTCATAAGTGTTGGGCTTCTTGGGCATGGGGAAAACTTTATTTATAGCTTCTGCAATTGCTTGATCTCGATCTTCAGGAGGCTCAGTGACACCTTCGGGGTACTTTGCTCTTGCTTCCGTAGAATCAAACATGATTCTTCCAAATGGAACTCTAAGAGAGTTTCTGAATCTTTGGTGAGCATAAACAATTTCCGCAAATGGAACCTGATCACTACCTTGATTCATAGCATCTTTAACAGCTTTCCATGCACAGTTTAATTTATCAACAATCGACATGCTCTTGAATGAAGCTTCATCGTTGCATTTTCCTTTGCCGGCAACCTCTTTTTTGTCTTTCTTGTCGCCATCAGCCTTGCCGGCGTCGGCGCCTGTCATGAGAGCCCAGGTTATTGGGCCGACGATGCCGTCTATACCATCCCTGTTTGGACCGGTTGAGCCCAAATCTTTGCCTTTCTTCTTCATGTCTCTTTGAAACTGAGCTACAGCACCGCGGGTTTCTGATCCACACTTTCCATCAGCACCATATTTAGGAAGCTTATAACCTAACTCTATTAGTTTGTTTTGGATATCTTTTGTTGCTTCTTTAGCTGATTTGCCAAGTGTTTTCTTTGCGAGTCTATAAAACTCCGCGCATGTACCGGGGGCCCCGCCGCCACCGGGAACGGGATCGGGATCATCATCGTCATCAACATCAGGATCAATATCATCTTGATCATCATCGTCATCATCGATAACAACACCTTCGGCTTCATTAAAAAGACCGTATGTTGTTGCTAGTGCTACAAGGCCTGCTGCACCCGCAACAATTATTTTCTTCTTTGTCCAAAACTTTTTAGGTGCGGCAATTTTCTTGATGCCTTGTTTACCTAAGTCAGCAGCCTTTGTTACTCTGTTTTGTGCGGCAATAAGGCGTTTTTTCGCTGCATCATAATCCTTCTTAGTGATCTTTTTGGCATTTTTCGCTTCTTCTAATTTTGCTAGTCGTTTACTAATATTTTCTAAGAGATTATCCATATCTTTAGTTCTTCTTAAAAGGAAATTCACATCTTTGGCATCTACATCCTTGTAAGTTTTTTTGCCAAAAACCTTTGCAATCTCTGAAAAATCCTGAGTCATCTCTTTTATATTATCAAGTTGAGCGGGCGCAAGATTTTTTCGGATGTTTCTGCTGCTCCGGGCTGTGCGCTTTTTTTTCTTTATTAATTTGTCTACTTTTTTCATTGTGTCGTCAAATCGTTTCTTGTTTGCTGCAGCTGCCCCTGATCCGAGAAACTTGCGAACCTGTTTAAAGTTTTTAAAAAAAGCGCTTCTCGTATTCAATAATCTCCTGTTAAGAACGCGCCACTCTTGCAACGGAATACTTGTGTTGTTTGGTTTTGTGATTCTTATTTTTATATTCATAATATTATTTCCAAAGTTTTTCCCACCGCGCGAAATGCTCACGGAGTTGTTTTGCTTGTGACTCATTTGTGACTCCACGCTCAGACCTTGTTCGCGCAGCGATTCTCTCCCTTTCTGCTTGAGCCATTGGGTCATTTAATGGTTTACCATCAGGGCCGACAACACCGCCGAGCGGTCCACTAAATTCGGACCGGCCAGACATGTCTGGAAACAAAAACCCCTTTTCTATGTAATCTCTCATCGCCTTATATGTAAATGGGCCGACAATACCGTCGACACCGTATTTGCCAAGGTCTAGCCCTGCTTCTTGAGCATCTCTTTGAAACCTTTTTACAGCATCCATTGTTTTTCGACCACAGAGGCCATCAATTTGATATTTTCTAGATTCACTTCCGCGAACAGTGCCGGCACCGGGCTTCCCAAAGGGTGTACTAGCACCTATTTTGGCAACTGAGTAACCCATATTTACTAATGTTTCTTGTATATCTCTCACAGCTGGCTTGGTTTTGAGTCCTGTCACTTTACGTGCTGCTCGATTAAAGCGATAACAGTTACCGCCACCGCCGCCGACTTCTGGCCTAATTGGCTTATCATCTTTCTTCTTTGGGACTCTTGGAATCCATGATATAAGTTCAGTGCACCCAGTTATAAAAGCAACAATTGTAGCAATCATATCATAGACCGTTAGTGGACGGCTTCCACCAGGGTTTAGTAGTATTGCTGCTATTGCCTTTGCTAGATCTGAGTTTGGCATTTGCTCTACTTCTTGTTCCGTGGGTTTTTCTGGGTCGTCACTCCTTGAAATATAATAACCCCACGCTGCGATTGCAAAACCTACTCCAGCCGCGATTAAGAGCCCAGGATTTTCTTTCAATAAACTTCTACCTTCGTCCATTTTCTCGAAAGTGCCGGACATGGTGTCTATCGATCCACCGGTATATCCAGGAATCTTGAAGCCCCCCATTTTTTGAAGAACACCATCTAATCTACGAGCGAGATCACCCATTATTTCTGGTTTGAAGCCAGGGTTCTGGTTGGAAATATCTATAATTTGTATAAGTTCACTATACCAGGCTTCACCCGGATCATTATCAATTACAGGTTTAATCACTTGCTTTAAAACTGATAAAACTTTTTCACAATCCCCTTGTGGGATTGATTTTATGATATCGAAAAATGGCATGCCGTCAGGTAAGCCGCCTGTTTCGCCTTTTCGGATAGCTTTTGTTGCACCGGTAGCAGCACCCGCCGCCGCCTTGCGCGCACCGCTGCTAATATTTTCAGGACCAGGCAAAATGCTGTTCAAAAAGTCTCGCGCAGAGTCATCGGATTGTTCCTTTAATGTTTTTTGCAATTGCTGTTCGATAAGTTTTTTTATAAGTGATTTGGTGATTTTTTTTGCCATGATTGTGCTCCTAATAAAGTTTATACTCTATAAATAGTACTTTTTAACGCAAACTGGCGTCTTTTTCGGTTTCCAGAAGCTTTTTAAGAAAATCTTTCCTTAATTTCAATAATCTTTCAAATTTTACCTTTGTTTGAGTGTCAGTATACATTATTTGGGGCTTTTTATACTCACCGTTGATCAAAAGGTCGTCAAAATCATAAAATTTTGTTTTTGGAGTGGCATTAGCAACAAAAAAAGGCAAAATTAACGTAAAAATCAGTATTTTTTTCATTCATGGCTCCCCCAATCGCAATCACAAGGATCGCATTGGCAAGATGTACACATTTCCACGGTATCATCACCATTTAATAACGAAATAAACTGCTTTTTATTCAAAACTTCTTCAATTTTTTCTTCAACTTCAAAAAAGTGATCCAAGTCCAAGTCGAAAGCCATCTCTGAAAGGTTTCTTCTAGCTTCAAGTGGTGATATTAGCGATTTTTCAAGTTCAATACAAATAATACACATATTTTCTCCTTTATTGGCTTACTTTTGGTCATGGTGGCACCTCTATATGTTCAAACAAGACTTTTCCTATCTCGCCGGCGCCTGTGATTAGTTCTGATCTTTCTCCCCCACCGTCATAAGTAAGTATCATAGCCGGAATATCGCTAATTCCAACGGTTTTTGCAAGAAATCTAACCCATTCTTGGCCTAAATCCAAGATTATCACCTCTTCTCTCCACCCTAGGCCGTTAATTGTATCGTTCAAAGTGCGACAAGAAGGGCACCACCCGGCTGAAAAGACAATAAAGTCGGGTGCAACCTTATCATCAAGCGCATTTCGCAGTTCAGTCTCTGTATTGTAAGCTGGATTTGCATGGTGTTCAACAATTCCTTCATAGGTGGTGATAATTTCCGCGTTTCTTTTTGGTGTTGGTCCACATGAAAGCATAAAAAGCAAAGGAATCAACCATTTCATACAGCTGGTTCCTCGGTTTCAATCGAGGCTACTGCTTTTTGAGTGTCATCAGCCAGATCTGCTTGTATCTTTTCAACCTCTTGTTTGACCAATCCCGGTATCAAGGCTGTCATTTCTGCTCGAAGCTTGACCAAGAGCGTTTGAGCGATCTTTGTTCCCGCATTCACCGCCTCTTGTTCGCCCAGAACCTCTCTTGCGAGTTGAATTTCAGGCAAATTGTTCACAACATAGTTGACTTCGTCTACAACTATTTGGCCAAAGGGCGTTTCTTCGAATTTTTCGCTGGTATTTTTTAAAATATATTCTTCTATAATGTTATTTTTATTCATTGTTATTCCTCCTTTGTCTCTCAATCTTGTTTCTTTTATCTTGATAGTGCCAAAACTAACCTGACCGGCCGTTTCTTCTTTATCCTGCGGCCATTCTGTGTTTGGCAATTTCGGAACATCCACATCCGTGTGATCATGGTTCTCAAACCACGCCTTTGTTTCTTTGATGCAGTCATTCCAAACTTCTACCATTTTTCCACTAACTTCAAGTTGCTCTTGAGTACCGAATCCATAAGTAGCCTCAAGGCGATTCACCATTTCAGCAATTCTCGAATGAACATAGCCGTCAACTTTATTTATGCGAAAAGCTTCTGCAACTCGGGCCTCTTCTTCATCGTAGTCACGGGCGCCAGTTTTTTTGCCTCGACCCTCAGAGTCCATCCCTGCATGAATATTGTAAGACATTAGAGCGCCGTTATTAAACATACCTTCTTTATCTATCGGAACATTAAAATAAAGATTGGAAGCGTGCCTTAATTCGTGGGCTATGGTAGTAGACATCCAAGCTCCCAGAAATTCTTCCATAACAGGTTTAAAAAATTCCATGTTTAAAGGCTTTTTCCCTAGTTGTTTGGCCATTTCATTTATTAAATTAAGTGCATTTTCGATCTTATTGACACCGTAATCTCGGAACATGCCGTAATTTATTCTAATTTTACACTCCGGTGGTATTATAGTCCCAACCATATGGGCCCATGTATTAGGTAAAGCCAATGAATATTCAAACGTAAGTGAGTAGCCTCTAGCTTTAGCTTGCCTTTGAAAAACACTAAACTTTGAAAGTTTTTTGCCAATTTGAGCTACTCTGTCCATGTCAATCAAAGTTTTTAACTTACGAGCCTTTTGCGCAGTGCCAGCTCTTGCTTGTCTTGTTGGCTTTTTGGAAGTTGGAATTTTGATCACCTGCCCGGGAAAGATTTTATTTGGATTTTTGATATTAGGATTCTCCTTCATGATCTCTTTCCAAGAACTTAGGCCAAATTTTCTTGAAATTTTAGATAAAGTATCCCCAGATATTATTTTGTAATCCATTTCGTCCCCATAACCGCAAATTTTTTTCGCGGTATTTTTGTTCTAACCAAATATAACTAGTCTTAAAATGTACAGCTCTTACGTATTATAACATATAAGCGACGATTTTTTATATATCCTTACCCTCGTTTGAGCCCGGCATAGGCTTTTCTATTCGAAGAGAATAAAGGTCGGTGTTAGGAACAACCAACTTTCTATCGGTATCTAACATATGAAACACAGTTTTGGTGGGAGTTTGCCTTATTATTCTTGCGCGATTGGTTCCTTTTAAATAAACTATATCGTCAACATCGAAATCATGACCAAACATAAACAATAAACCATCTAAAACATTAGACACAACGTTTTTAAAAAGGAGTAATGCGAAAGCAACAACAAACATCCAGCCGTAATGGCCAATCATATCGGTTATAATAGTTTCGGTGGTTTGAATTATTTGATCAGGCGAGTCCATGAACTAAGTAGTGCATGTTATTTTTATTACAATAATCTTGCCGGCACAATTGATTTTATCGCCAACTTCTACGCCATGCTTATCGAACCATCCGCGATTTACTTCTAAAGCCCACATCGCCGGCTTTGCTGAGCGAACACTATCCAAACCAAAGGGTTCCATATCACGGATCTCCTGGACAATACCTTTTGAATCAATAAATGCTATGGAAAGGGGGATTTTTGTGTTTTTCATCCAAAAGCTTAAAGAGCGCTCTGAAGGATGTTCGAACAGCATGCCTTCATCTGGGGCCATATACTCATCATACATTAGGCCACGGGCGCGTTCTCGCGGTGTGGTAGCTACTCTTACCTTTAGTTTGCTGCCTTTTATTGTTAACACCCTGTTTAGCATGGCGCTACTTAGCTGCCGGTACTCTTAGTTGTACTGTGATAAGTTTGTAACCTGGTTTGCCTTTTGAATCTTTTATGCCGTCCATATAAACCTTGTCAACGCCATCTATTGCTTCAAGCTTTGGCTTGAGTAATTGAACTTCTGGTGCGTTGGCAACTTGCTGCTGCAGCATTTGCGCGCCGTAGCCGCCACCGCCTTCTTCTATTGACTGATCTGTGCTAGCACCGGGCCCGGCTAACTGTGTATTTAGCTTTTTAAGCTTAGCTTGAAGTGTTTTCTTTTTCTTAGCATCCTTTTCTGCTTTAATCTTAGCCTTTAAGTCTGCAATCATCTTTTCTTTTTGTTTGATAGGGTCCTGCTCTAGCAAAATGCTAGCCATTTCCTCTTTTATGATTTTCTCTAAAATTTTTTTGGTTATTTTCACGGGGTATCTCCTTTTATGCGTTTCCGGCTATTTCACTAATATAAACCTTCAAAAGATCTGGATCCATGTCGTATATTGTCATGTATATGAGGCTTGTTGTTTTCTTGTTTTCTTTTAAGAACTCCAATACTTCTCGTTTTAATACATCTGATGACACTTCCATGCCGCCAGTGCCGCCAACGTACGGCTCGCGTCCACCATCGCCTACCAACTCTGCGAAGTCATCATATTGTATATGCGTGGCAATATCCACTATGTTCATTAGGGGGTTGACCACTTCTCCGATACGGTCAAGTGCTTTTTTGATAATTCTCATGGTTTTGTTGCTTGGGCCTCCACCACTTCCACCCGGTGTCATGACGGCCTGTTGCTCATATATGACTGCTTTTATCTCTTCTTTTATGATTTTCTCTAAAATTTTTTTGGTGATTTTCATTGTATTACTCCTTTGCCATATGTAAATAGCTCCTAGGAAGCCGAAATCTCGGAAAATTTCCCGGGGTATTGCGCGTGTATCTGGCCGCGCACATCTCCCTACCTGTAGTATAAGACTTACATTCGGCTACATGTACGGGGGGAGGGGGGGTAGTAGGTGCATGTGTGCAAAATAAATAAAATGAAAAAAAAGAAAAAAAAATCAAAATAAATTAAAAAAAGTCGAGATACATGTCGGTATGTGTAGGTGTAACGGTTACCTATGGCTACCTTTCCCTCTGTGTAGGTAGCGTAAGTACTTGAAATCATTAGGGTCTTTACGGGCACAAAGTGTTGTTCGTGTCGAGGCTATAAAGCCTAATGATTCCGCATACTTACGGGGCAGATTTGAGATTGTCCCGTCAAAATGATATAATATATATATAAGGAGGCAAGGAACATACGGTGACTTGCTCCGATAATCGGGTCGGAAGCCCACAAAATGAAGGAGTGCTATCATGGCATTGAAGCGAAATAAATCTAACATTGTAAATCTTGGACTTGCTATCTCTAACGAGGACGGCAAAGCTGGTATGACTATCGACCAGACCATTCTTAATGGTAAGTCGGCTGTAGTCTCATTCCGCCTTATAAACGGCGCGAAGAAGTCTGGTGCTGTAAAGCTGGACCGGCAAGCATGCGTTGACCTCGCGGAAGCATTGCAAGAGATCCTAGCTACTGAGTCTCACTAGTCCATCGGTCCTAGGCTATGACTTTAAACTAGCCTGTTTACTATGTTATTATATTAATTGTTCACGGAGTTTCTATTATGGTTTTATGGTTTAAAAAACAGAGGGCGCGCCCGGTTAACGACTTGGCGCATGATTTCTTTGTTGGTGGTATGTTGGCACTATGTGTCGTTGGGGGTTGGCTACTATGAGAATCAAGCTCAACGGAAAGTACATTGACCCCAGCTTGCCCGGGTTGGCTTATCAACTAGCCTACGGCGCGCGGTCCGTGTGGCCCTCGCTTATCGTACCGCCACGTAAGGAGGCGCGTGCACATGGCTAAAGTCCGCACCAGCTGGTCAAAAACCAAGCGTAAATAAATTAACACTTCCCACCTAACCCCGATTGGCTTTCTAGTAGCTGGTCGGGGTTCTTTGTTTGTACTCCCGAAAATTGCCGTTTAAACGCTCTGAGTTTAGGTTGCCCTTAGGGCGAGCAAGCCAATATAACCAAGTCCCCACCATCTACTTGATACGCCGCGTGTTTCTACCGTCTCACTACGCGGGCCCGTTAGAATGTTAACGCTAAACCACCCCAACGCAGTTGAAGTAGTACCACCACAATTGATGGTTGTCCGGTACAGGTCCAATGGCTGCCCAGAATAACTCTTGAGCCTCTATTAGCGCTTGGCACGTTAGCATGTTAACACTCCTTGTTGTTAAGAAATGCACGTATGTATTAAATCATCCCACCTTATGACACTTTATACCACATGAATACACAAGTGACCACAATGACTCACCGTGTAATGTATTTTCTGTAGATTTTCTACAACCTACATGCACTTATCGTTTTTTTGTTTTAATCCAGCTTACTTTGACTTTTGTTTTTCTAGCCATTGTATGCAGCGTCTCCTAGGAGTACGACACGACCAACTAAATCTGAAGTAGGGCACCATTGTTGGTCACCATTACTCCACTGTACTAAGGTTTCTCTTCCACCTCTTCTTTGCTGAATACATAAACCATCTTTGTGTGCGTTTGATTGTGCTGCCTTGCTTTGAATAAACATTATACTTTACTTTCTTTTTTTATTTGTTATCGCAAAATGAAACGGGGTT
>MDTB01240187.1_pt1 | contig 27455 bp, 23 predicted proteins | sample 811161 | NCBI WGS metagenome assembly MDTB01 (sample SAMN05326650, study PRJNA326480) | marine metagenome | isolation source: seawater | place: Mediterranean Sea | collected 2009 | reverse complement strand
TAAAGAAAAAAAAAAAATTTCATTGTTTTTACAATTAAAAGAAAATCATAAAACACTTTGACCTAAAAGATGAAGTTAACTATTTATAATTTAAAAGTTTTAAAAAACATATAATCTCACTAATTTATAAGATTGTTTGTTTTTAATACCTGGTTAATTTCTAAAACATCTGCAAAAGATAAATCTATTAATTTTGCTATATCAAATAAATCATTTACACCATCAGCATAAATAAGAAAGTCAAGGTATGACCTTATTTTTAACACTTTTTTTCTAAAAAAATTTGAAGAGTCAATCCTCTTTGAAATATCACCCATATATAAATCTCTCTTAGATAAAAATGGTTCACAAGGATTTACAGTCTTTGGTTTCTTAAAAGATTCTTCTAATCCCTCAATTAAATCAATAAAGACTCTAAAAGATCCACCTAATCCTTTTTTTGTCATAACATTAAAATTATCACCACTTGTATGGTATTCTGGATATTCCTCGTATTTTGTTCTTGAAAACCCGCATATAGGAAGGTTTATTAAGTTTGAACAATATTGTCTTTCATCACTTCCCCTTTTTAAAAAAGAAAACCTTTTATAATTTTTTTTCGTTTTTAGAATCATATCTAACATTTTTTCACTGAAATTATTCTCATATGGTGAATGAATTAAGCTATAATTTTTCTCATCTCCAACGCATGATATTGTATAACCTGCGATTACATTTTTTTTTAAATTTTTAAAATTTTTTGATAAATAATTAATAGAACCTATTGTTTCAGGTATAAAAACAAACCTATAAGTATAATTAAGTGAAGAAAAACCACTTAAATATTTTGCTAAAGCTGTTAGAAGACATATACCTGATAACTCATTATTTGCCATAGACGGATGGCAAATATTTGTAGAGAAAAAAATCTCTTTTTTGCTCTTTCCATTAATTTTAATGTCAGCGTAGTGCATTTTTCCCTTAAAATGCTTTGAATCTATAAAAGCTCTGTATTTTTGTTTCTTTAATTTTTTAAAGTTGTTATGAGACATACAAAAACCCCAATTCTTTTTATAATAACTTGTAACATAAGGAATTAGGTCTGGTTGTTTTTTAAGGGTGTATATATTTTTTGAAAGTTCATTAAGTTCTAACTCTTTATTTACAGAAGTTGAATATCCCATTACATGAAGGTTATTTCTTTTAAAATCACAAATTTTAGTTCCATCTTTTCCTAATAAATATCCTTCATTTATTTCCCATTGATCTGGTATTATCCAATCAAAAACTTTAGTTCCTGAGTTGACGGAATGTATTCTAAGGTTTTTGAGAATTTTATTTAAAAAATTTAGTGTCTTAATATTACCCTTTCCAGTCAATGATCTATTATATGGCCAAAGCGTTTTTGCCCATGTCATCATTTCGTTCGAATAATTTTTTACAATTTTAGTTTTGTCCATTTAATGACTTACTTTAAAAGATATTAATTTATTAGGCATTAGTATCAGACTAATTTTTATTTTTCAAATCAAAGTCGAAAATAGAAATAAAAATCAAAAATTTATTAAGTATTATTTTCACAATGGCGTAAATTATAATTTTTTAAAACTAAAATCAATATTTTTGTATTTAATTCAATATGAATTACATTCAAAAAAAAATTTAAGGTTTATAAAATTGAATAAAAATTTTTGTTCACTCTCTGTAATATTTTTCTTTTTGAGAAGTTTAAATATTTCATCTCTTTTGTAAATTTCAAAAATCTTTGTATTATCCATAAAGTTTTCAATGGTTTTTTTATCACTAAAATTAAAAACGTTCTGTATTGATACATTGAATCCAATTTTCCTTTTATCAAGTCTAACTTTATCATTCAAAATACCTTTCAAAGCCTTTCTAAGATAATACTTTCCATAACCTTTCTGAATAAGATTTATGGATGGAATTTTTAAAACAGAATTTAATAAATCTTTGTCTAGAAACGGGCTTCTATTTTCTAATGAATAATACATTGAATTGAGATCATCTTCATTAAGCATTACAGGAACAGTTTCAAAAAAAAGTTCGTTTAATAATCTATTTCTAAATAAAGAGTTGCAAAAAAAAGTCTCTGGTAAAAGCTTTTCTTTTTTTATTTTTATAAATTTAGAATATTTTTTAGTTTCTGGATAAAAGTTTTCTCTAAAATCACTATCTTTTATAAAGCAAAAAGGATCTTTGAGAAATCTATTTCTTACAAATTTACCTGCTGATTTCTTCCAAAAATTTATGTTTTCGTTAAGTTTCTCTTCATCATCAAACTCAGTGAAATGAAATAAAAAATGATCATAATATCCTGAAAATAATTCATCTGCACCAGTTCCTGAAATAACTACTTTACTACTAGTTTTTGAAATTGCTTCAGATATTAATGAATGAACAAGGTATGATATTGTTGAAATTGGTGCGTCGTGATATTCAATAAGATTTTTGAGTCTAACAGACATATTTGAATAATCAATATGAATAGGATAATGTTCACAACCTAAATCATTAACAGTGTGTTTAATATTTTCAGATTCATCATATTTTTCATCTGAATCTATAATAGAGTAAGTTTTTATCTTATAATTAAATATTTTAGATGCAATACTGGCAAGCCCCGATGAATCAACTCCTCCTGATAAACAAAATGATATCGGAACGTCTGATCTAAGACGTATACCAACACTGTTGATCAATTTTTTCCTAATTTCATCCGTAATATCATTTGAATGATTTGCTTTATTAAATTTTGGTAAAAAATATTTTTTCTCAGAGACCCCTAGATTTAGGTCAATTTTTAAAAAGGTGGCATTTTTTACTTTTTTAATATTACTAAAAAAAGAATTATTAGTTTTATTCAAAACTCTATATCCATAAATTATAAAATTGTTTATATACTTTTCATCAATTTTTAAATGTGAGTTTAGAAGGGCTCTAATAAACTTTACTTCGGAAGCAAAATAAATTCCATGAGTTGTTTTAAGTATATATAAAGGTTTCTCACCAAAAATATCTCTGCTTAAATAAAGTAGCTTTTTTTTATCATCCCAGATGGCAAAGGCCCACATTCCATTCAAATGCTCAAAAACTGTTTCTCCATACTCATTAAAGGCAGCCAGTAGAACTTCAGTATCAGACTTAGTTTTAAATATGTAACCTTTTTTTAATAGCTTTTCTTTAAGTTCTAAATAATTATATATTTCGCCATTAAATATTAATGTTTTGTCATAACTACTGAATGGTTGATTTGCATATTCTGTTAAGTCAATTATTGATAGTCTACTATGAAGTAAATAAACGTTAGTTTTTTTAAAATTGACCTCATAAGTATTTTGAGAATCAGGTCCTCTATTTTTCATTAAAGAAAGTGTTTTTTTTAAAATTGAATCTTCAATTTTTTGGTTACCAATATATCCAGAGATTCCACACATAACTTTTATAAATTTAAATTTATAACCTAAAAATTTAAGAAATCCTCTTTCTAATTAATAATTATTGTTGATTTAAAACACTTTAATAGTTTCATGAACAAATTTTCCATACAATAATTTATAAATAAAAACAGTATCTAAATCACTCATCTAAAATATCTCTAATGAATATAGGATCATTCTTTTTTTTTGATTTATTTAGTTTTTTACCAACCAAGTTAAAGAAACGAGACGAACACACTCCAATTTTTGGTCTAAGGTTTATTAAATCATTGGGTGAAATCGTATGTCCTTTTTTTATTTCCTTTTTTGCATACACTGATCTTCTTGCAGAAAAAAGGTTATTTTGGTTTTTTTCACTCTTCGTAGTTTTTGTTTTTTTTATACTAAGCATGTTCTTAAGTTGATTAATTTTATTTAAAAAATTATCAAGCGCATTTTTGTCAAAAGAAATTTCATTATCTCTAAATGTTTTTCTTTGAGGATCATTACTAAAATGTTTTTCAATAATCTTAGCACCGCTAAAGAATGCTCCAATTAGAGCAAAATCACCGATTGTATGGTCAGAGTAACCTACCGTTAAGGATAGTTTTTTTTGAAGAAACTTAATACTTCCTAAATTACAATCAGCCAATGGCGTGGGATAAGACGCATTGCAATGAAGAAGGGCTAATTTTTTTTGTGTAAGATATTCGGGATTTTTTTTTTTTATAAAATTAATCATTTTTCTTATATCTTCAAGAGAGGATAATCCTGTTGAAATTATTAAAGGTTTTGAAGTTAGTAATATTTCATTAATAATTTCAAAATTAGTACAATCTCCAGACCCAATTTTGTAAAAATCAACCAGCGAAGAAAAGGTTTTAATTAAGTCTTTATCCCAAATAGAAGCTCCAACATTTTTATTGTTCTTTCTACAAATTTTTATTAAATTTTTATATTGCTCAATATTTAATTCTAACTTTGAAAAATGTTTATACCTATCTTTTGTGAACTTTTCACTAGTTAATGTTGATGATTTATAAATTTGGAACTTTATCGCATCTGTATTTGATTGGCATGCTTGATTAATTATTTTTTTAGCTGTAGCGTAAGAACCCTCATGAGCTGAACCTACTTCAGCAATCATATAAACACAATTTTTCTGGGATAAAAAAAAATTTTTTTTCAACTAATAAATTTCCTACTTTTTTATTATCTTACAAAACACATAAATTGAGAATGAAATAATCTATGCCTGTAAATGTTTCAAAGCTTGTTGGTTAAAGTTTCCCCAAAAAATTCTTAAGCTACTATTTTCAATAGCTTTAGGGACCCAATGATAAATGTTTTGGCTAAACATTTTTTTATTAGATTTAATTATTGATAATATTTTTTCAGAATTGAATGTAACATTACCCGATACTTTTTTCTCATATGAAAGAATATTACCAGAATTTATAGTATTATTATACCATGAAGGTACATCAAAATTTAAATTAAGAATTCTTATATCAAATGCATTTTTTTTATTTTTAAAAACATCGTCAATATTTCTTGTAACCAAAGTCCAGGCTCTTACATCTTCGATAGCACAAGTAACTTTTTGTTTAAGTCTTGATTGTAAGATTTCCTTTAAGCAGTCAAAACCAATATTTATAGCCTCTATATTATGATCAATAAGTACATTAGCGTAACATTTTCTCATTACATTATTACCAGTCAAACCCTCAAGAAGATCTCTATAATTTTTTTCTTGTTGATAAAAGTTTTGGCAATCTTCCTTCGTATCAAATAATTCTGATCTTGTTTCATCTATAAAGTCGTAATATGCTTTTGATATTTTTAATTCTTTATTTTGTACTTTCTTCCAAACAGTTTCAAAAAATTCAAAACGATCGATTTTAAATTCTCTTAACAAACGGAAGATCACATCAAACTGAACTTCACTAAAAACTTTCATTATGAACGCAAGACCTCTACATTCTAAATAATCTGAAAAGGGCATCGTATTTGTTTCTATACAAACTTCCTCTGTCTCAATTATTTTTTTTTCATTATATTCTCCAAATTGATTAGGTAATACTCTAAATTTGGTTTTCATTCCAAATTTTTTTCTATTAGCAGAAGAGGCGAATTCTGTCCCTTTGAGCATCATAGTCGTAAATGGTATAACTCTATCAATATTAGCATGAGATAATTTACGCATTCCTTCAAAAAAAGTTTCTTTTGTCTCTAAAGGCATTGGAATAATGACATCAGAGTACGAGTTAATTCCTATTTCTCTTAAAGCATCATAAACCCTCTCAAAGTTACCGTCACCTAAGTTTTTTCTCTTTATTTCACTTAAAGTTTGGTCATTAAGCGATTGTACAGATAAAGAAACTACTAATTTGTTTTTAAGATTTTTTGCAACTTTAATAATTCTCTCATGCTGTGACTTTCCAGTTGAAACATTAAAGAAGTGTGGCCAATTAAATTTGTCTTGTAATCTACCTATATAATCAGAAATTATTTCATCTCTCCTCAGCATACCGAAATTAGAATCAGCTATAGCAAGCGGAACATCTGGATATTTATACATTCTTTTAGCAATATAGTCTAAATCTGCTTTAACTCTTTCAATACTAAAACTATTTACTTTATTATACCAAGAAGAAGCTGCTTCACAGAAAGTACATGCATAAGGACAGCCCCTAGCTGACTCAATAAATGGCTGAAAACCTCCGTCAAAAAATTCATCCATTTTACCGAATAGATAAGGTGATGGAATAACATCCAACTCTTTTAGTCTATCATAACCAATACCTGTAATTAGATTATTATCAGAATTTATAAATTTAACGCCATTAATTGGTTCAGATTTTAATACATTGATACTTTTTTTCTTCAACACTGATTCTATGAGCTTTAAAAAGGCAACTTCTCCTTCTTGATAAACATAAAAATCTATTTCATTTCTTTCTCTTAAATAATCTATGCCTTCAGACTCATCTCTAGGAAATTCTGGTCCTCCTGCAACTGTAACAATATCTGGATTAATTTCTTTAGCAAATTTAAAAATATATTTCCCTAGTTCGCAGTTCCAAACATAGTTTGATAAAGCAACGACGTCTACGTCACCTCGAGAAATCTCTTTTAAAATTTTGTCTGGATCAATGAAAATCTTAGTTTGAACCTTATTTTTTAAAAAAGACTCTGTATAGGTAGCGAGAAATCCTATTGCTAAGGGCATGACTGCTGAGTGTGTACCTATGGTCTTATGTCTAAGATCTGCAAGTAATATTTTTAACATAACTTTTGGATTAAATCACTGTAATATATGATGGTCAAATATTTTTTTTCTTAAATTTATTTAATAAAATGTCTTTTCAAATTCATCAGAAAATTGATGTTCTTTTATTTTTAGTTTTTTTGAAAAATTATCCCAATCAACCATGATTCTGTTACTAAGATTTAAATTCGAATTAATAAAGTATGCCCGCTTTTTTAGCAATTTTTCTGCACTTAATCTTAACTTGGGAAGACTAAAATTAACAAAATATATTGGTTTATTCTTCTTGAGTAGTGGGACTAATAAACTTGTACAACAATAATCAATAACATATGCATCAACATCAATTTTAATGTTCTCAAAGATTCCAATTAATGTTTTAATATTCATAAACTTAGCTAACTCCTCATGAAATTTCAATGAACCTTCAGGATGCGGTTTAAAAATCACTTCTAGTTTTTGTTTTTTAAGGAAAGCAAATAACCTAAGCTGAAAATCAATATAGGTTGCATCTGAATCAATTGGGACAAATCTTAGCCTATCTGATTTGTAAGCAGTTGCAATATACATAATTCTTTTGATTTTTTTTGTATGAAAGTACGTTTTAAATTGATCATTTCTTTTTCTTACACTTTTAATTTGGGGTTTATTCATACCATAAAGATAATTTTCATTAATTTCGCTGCGTAAATCGTCTAAATTTTCTTCTTTCTCTGTAAAAAACTCATCGCAGGTATTTAATTCTAGTGCATGTAAGGTATGTGACAAATTAACTATAGCATTTCCGGAACCATGAGAATGAGCAATTATTTTTTTGTTATTTCTTCTTAATGTATGACAAATTACCTTCATAAAATAACTTGCCCCACTTGAACCAACCCATACATTACGCTTTACTTTTTCTTGGTCTACTGACAGAACATTTTTCATTGTTATTTTGAAAAAACTAATAATTAAATTTTTTAAATAAGAAACGATTTGGCTGTCGATATTTTCTGACGATAACCTAAGTTCTTTACACATGTTTGTAATAATTACATCAATTATTTTTTTTAACATTACTGAACTCAGGCTTATATGGTTTGTTCTATTAGTCTCCCTACTGATAATTTTTTGAACATTTATATAAACCAATCCCTTACTTCTAAGTGATGCATTTTCAAGTGTTAGTGTGTTTGGTTCTAAGAAATAGTCATAGTTTCTATCTAAATTAACTAATTGGTTAACACTATTATTTTCAATTGTCCGTATAAACATTTTAATGAAAAAAGGTATTTTAATGTTTTTAGGAACATTTGAGAAATTTAATAAGAAATTAGGGACATAACTTGATAATTTATAATCTAGGATTTTTTTTAATATTTTATAATGTTCAATTGATATAAAAATATTTTTTTTTTTTATAAAAGGTCTTAATTTTATAGCTTCAATGATTTTAAGAACTTCGGGTATTAACCACTTTTGCATAATTGGTAGAGTGGCATGAAGTTCTTCCGACTCAATTGACAGTTTTGTAAAGTCAACCATAAGTCTGTGGTTTACCTTCTCAACGAACTCTCTTCTAACTGGCCAAAAGAAATCATCTAAACCCTTTTTTGTTAGAGAATTTCTTAAAAACTTTTTATTCATTATTATGTATTCTGAATTTTTTTAGAAATATTTAAAATTGTGTATCCAAGTCCATTTTTATGAATTAAGTTTGGCTCTAAGAAGTTTAGTTCAGACTCTTCATCTGAATAATCCAAATCTCCAGAGTAATTTAAAAAATTTTTTACTGTTCCAATATCAGAAATAACAGTTTCGGATAAAGTAGTCTTGAAAAAGTTTTTATTTAGAAATTCTTCGAGATTTTGTATTGAAAAAAAATTAATATGCTGTTCTCCTGAAAACATCGAACATTTATCTTTAAGAATTCTTGCTGATAAACTTTTATAATTAGGAATATTAATAATTAATTTTCCATTTTTTTTTAAAAGTTTGTGGATTTGTCTCAAGAGTAAAGCTGGGTCAAACAAATGCTCTAGGACTAACCATAAAGAAACTATATCAAATTTCTCATTATAATTTTCGTAATTATTAATCAGAGGTATTTTTTTCTTTTTTAAAAGTTTTAGGCAACTTTGGTTTAATTCACTTCCATAAACCTCGCAGCCATGTTCTTGAGCAACATCAAGAAAAAAGCCAAACCCACAACCAATATCTAAGACTTTTTTATTTTTTAAATTTATATTTAGTTTTTGAAGTGCGTAAAGAAATTTTTTTTTATCAAGATTTATATTCGCTTTATTCATTAAAACTTTGGTGTATGAATCTTCGTTTAAAAAGTTTGAATGTGTAACTTCTTCGTTAAATGTAGGATCCACATAAAAAAAACCACAGCTTTTGCATAAGACATGTTTGAAACCAGATTTAACAAATACTAATTCTTTTCTATTAGAGCCACATATTAAACAGTCTCTTTTTCTCTGATTTTTAGCATTTTCTATTTTTCGTTTGAAAAATTCTCTTTTTTTATTCAACCTTTCAAGATGCTCATCTCTCTCTGTTTCTTTTAAAAATTTGTTAAGGCTTCCAAATTGGATGTAACCATCGAAATCATCTTTATGTACTTTTTTTTTTTTCAAAGGTTCATCAATTTTTTTTAAATTAAAAACTTATATTATTTAAACTGTTTTTTTAATTATTTACCCTTGTTAACAAAGTTTAGTAAGATGAGCAACATAATTAGATTAAGATATATAACATGAAGTGGTTTTACATTGAATAAAAATAAGCAAATTGTTAACAAAGGTACAATTGATTACAGACCTGAAATTGACGGTCTTCGTGCCATCGCTGTTATAAGTGTAATTGTTTATCATCTTCAGATTAATGTTTTTGACTTCACAGTCATGAGTGGTGGTTTTCTTGGAGTAGATATTTTCTTTGTAATCTCTGGATATTTAATAACCTCTATTATTTTAAAAGAATTAAACTCAACTTCGGGGTTTTCATTTCTTAATTTTTATGAAAGAAGGGCAAGAAGAATTTTACCAATTTTACTGGTAGTTATGATAAGTACATTCGTTATCGGTTGGTTTATTTTGTTCCCAGCCGCTTATCTTGATCTTGCTTATTCTATTTTGTATACACTTGGGTTTAGTTCTAATTTTTATTTTTTTATTTCAGAAACACAGTATCAGGCCGTAAGTTCACTTTTCAAGCCTTTTATTCACACATGGTCTTTAGCAATTGAAGAACAGTACTATTTTATCTTTCCCTTTGTTTTAGTCTTTCTTTATAATTTTTTGAAAAAACATATTATTAAACTTTTAATTTTAGCTATTTTAATTAATATTCTTCTAATACATTTTTCAGGTAACTTGAATTTATCTCCTCCTTTTTTTGAAAAGAATTTTTCATTTTTTGCTCCAGCTTTTATTTTTGATTTTTATTTTTTGACTAGTAGATTTTGGGAACTTCTTTTCGGTTCTTGTTTAGCATACATTGAAGTTAAAAAGATTAATAAAAATAAAAATAATACTAATCACACCCTAATATCAATCATAGGTTTAGCATTTATAATATTTTCACTTTTCTTTTATAATGATAAAATATTTCACCCTTCAGTTTTTACATTACTACCAGTAATTGGGGTATCCATAATCATATATTTTACAGCCAACAATGAAAATTTTATAAAAAAATTGTTATCGCAAAGAATTTTTGTAGGAATAGGTCTTATATCCTACTCTTTATATCTTTGGCATTATCCAATTTTTGCTTTTGGAAGGATAAATCAAAACTATGACATAACAGTTATTCATAAAGTTATATGGATTGCCATGACAGTCATCTTATCAGTAATATCATATTTTTATATTGAGAGACCTTTTAGGAATAGAAATATTATTAACAAAAATTTCTTATTAAAATCAATATTGTTAGCATCTTTATTAATAATTATTTCCAATATTGTGATCATAAAAAATAATGGTTTTAAAACAAGGTTTGATCATCTTTCAAAAATTTATGGAACAATCGAGTTTGATAACGATTATTTGGGAGAAGAAAGTTGGAAATATTTACAAGAATTTAATGCTTTTAAAGAAAATAAAAAAGTTAAAATTTTAATTGTAGGCGATAGCCACTCGAAAGATATTTTTAATTGCTTTCATCAAAACACACATTTATTTCCAGAATATCAGTTTCGGCGACTTGGTTATGACAACAACACCAGACTAAGAATCAATACCTTTATTCCAGGCGGAAAAGAGGAAGAAAGAAAGTTAATGACTAAATTATTATCTTCAAATCCAAACTTTCTTCAATCTGAGGTTGTAGTAATCTCAAGTAGATACTCTCAAAATGAAGTGGATGCCTTACCTAATTTTATTAATTATCTCAAAGAATTTGATAAACATATAATCCTTTTATCTAGGACTAATGAATATGAAATATTAAAAGCACCCACACGAACTCAGGTAGATATTAAACTTTTAGAAATATTTAAAAATAGGAATGAATTCGATCTAGAGAAAAGAAAAAACTTAGAGAAAATCATGTATGATAAAAGAATTCTCAATAAATATGAAAATATAAATAATCAACTATCAAAAATTTCAGAAAAATATGAAATAAAATACTTAAAAAAACAGGACTTTTTATGTAATGAACAAAGTAAGCTTTGCGATGCACTTACACCAGATGGTAACAAAATATTTTTTGATAACGATCATTATACACTTAAAGGAGCAAAATATTTAGGCGAAAAAATATATAATATGAAGTGGTTTAACATAGAGTAAAACTGTAAATATTTTGAAGAAAATATTAATTTCCTTATGTGTTAAAAACTTATTTTTTACTTAACTATTTTATAGCTTAAATCAAAAAATAATTTTGTTTCTCCACCATAACTATCTTTATCATCCCCGCGCTTGGGACTGTTAGAACCATTAAAGTCAAAGCTTTCAATTCCTTTTTCCTTCCAAAAGCAAATAGTTTTATGAGTTCCTAACACTGCTAAATTATCTTTTCTATACTCATCAGCAACTAAACTAATTAGAAAATTAGCTGTGGAATTTTCAGATAGGCATATACTCGCATAAGATATTTTATTATTAGATGTATCCCTTATCTGAAGTGTTGAGCCATTATTTGCTAAAGCGTAATCTATAATAACACTAACTGTTTTTTTTGTTTTTTGATTTACTGTAATATCAGATCTTTCCATAACCTTATCATATAAATCAATTATCAGATTCTTGTCTTCACATCTTTCAAAAATAAAAACTTTCTTGTTTTCTAAATTTCTAATGATTTGTCTTCTTTTTTTTCTATAATTGATTGTAAAATCATTTTTTTGTAGGTTTGTGATAACATTTGTATAGCGTGGATAAAGTTTTATTCTTTCTTTTGATTTATCATGATAGTTCCACCAATCAAAAACTCTGATATCTTGTAGATACGTCGGCAACGATGCATTAATATTACTATACTTTGAATCAAATTTTTTAAGAAATTTTTCATAAATTACTGTCAGAATCGACAGTTTCCTGTGGTTAGGTAAATTTAAAATATAATCACTCCATACTGGACCTACATAGTATGTAAAATCAGGAAGATAAACCTTTTTTTTTTCATCTATACAGATTGGCCAAACGCATACTGTTTCACCACTTTTTTTTACAGAATACCAATTAACAGAGTTAGCAACTTTTTCTAAAAAATTTCTTTTTGTAAATATTGAGTTAAGCTTATTTGATGACCAACATTTATCAATTTCATCATCCGTAGGTATAACAATTTCAAACTTATTCATAATTTTGAAATAGATTATTATCTTTATATTAAGATGAAAAGTAATTAAACAATTTCTTTTCTTTTTTAAAATAATTTTTACTATATAGTTAACAAAATTATTATATTAATAAAATAATCAAAAATTTTCATGATTACCAGACCCCAATTAATTTACATTAAATAAATGGAAAAAATCGATAAAATAATTAAAGAAATAGAAGTATTAGCGACTAAAATTCCAAATAATAAATTAACGGTTAACTTTAAAATTTATATTCTATTACTTTTAATTTTGAATATTGAAAAAGTTTTATTAAATAGAAAAAAAAATCCAATTACTGAGACTATAAAAATATTAAAAGCAACAAAAGATAATTTTACTTTTTTAAATAATATCAAATCATATGGCGTAGAAATTAATTTTATAGAAAAATTTTCTAAAGAGAATATTCATAAAAAACTATTTCAGCTTTTATGGACAAACTTTTCATTTGAAGAGTTTAAAAAAGAAAGACTTGGAAGATACTTAAAAAGAATAAAAATTAATAAATTAAAACCGTTTCTTAAAAATAAAAAAATAATAGATTTCGGATGTGGACATGGAAATTTTCTTATGTCGTGTTACTTGAATGGATCAAAATTTGGTCTGGGAATAGATTATGGACAGGAAAGCATTAAATATGCAAATCTGACAAAGAAGAAAATGAAAATCTCCTCAAAAAATCTTCAATTTAAAGTGGCAACAGTTTACGATACTAAAGAAAAAAAAAATACCTTTGATTTAGCTATACAAAATGGCGTTTTTCATCATCTAAAAAATGAATCTAAAGCTTACAAAGAAGTTTACAGAGTTCTAAAACCAGGAGGTTATTTTTGGGTTTACACTGTCGGTGGTGGTGGAGTAAAAGACAAAGTCTCAAAGCTATGTTTTAGAATATTAAGAAACCTTAATAAAAAGATCATTTTTGATATTATTAAATCTACTGGGCTTAGTACGAATAAAGAATATTATATTGGAGACTCTTTTAATGCTGAATACAACTTTAGATCAAAAGAATCATTAATTAATGATCTAAAAAAAATAGGCTTTGTAAATTTCAAGCAACTTAATGGTGGAATGAAAACAGATTTTGATAAACCATTTATAAAAGATAAATTTTTTGAAGAAAAATATGGATCTGGAGATTTAAGATTTCTTTGTCAAAAAAAATATTGAGAAATTTTTATAAAAAATTTTGAATATATTTTTTATTAAGTTTGAAATACAATATAATAACAAATCATGAATAAATTTTCATTTCTAAGTAAATTACTTTTTGAAAAAGAGAAAAAACTTTTGAAAATATTGAACTTTTTCTCAAAATAATAGATTTAATGAAGCTTTACTTGGTTAAAAAAATTAGAATTTCAATAAATAAAAAAGCAATTAAATGGTAGATTTTGAGGCTGCTATAATAGGGGCTGGAGTCGTTGGTCTGTCTATAGCAAGAGAATTATCTAAAGGTGGAAAAAAAGTATTAGTGATTGATAAGAATAAATCATTTGGCGAAGAAAATAGCTCTAGAAATAGCGGAGTTATTCATGCAGGTATTTACTACAATGAGGATACACTAAAAGATAAATTGTGTGCCAAAGGAAATACTAGTCTCTATTCTTATGCTAAAGAAAGAGAAATAAATTTTATAAGATGTGGTAAACTAATTGTTGCTTGTAATTCACGTGAAAAAAATCAATTAATTAAAATTAAAGAAAATGCTGAAAGAAATAATATTAAAGTGAATTTACTATCCAAAAAAAAAATAGAAGAATTAGAACCAAAATTAAATGTTGAAGATGCTTTGCTTTCTGAAAATTCAGGAATAATTGATGTTGACGGATTAATGACTAATTTTATAACTGATATTGAGAACGCTGGAGGGGTTATAAACTATAATTCAAAGTTTTCGTTCAGTAAGAATAATAAAAATTATATTTCGTTTTATGTTAATGACGATTACTCTTTTAAAATTAAAACAAGAATACTAATAAATTGTGCTGGTTTAAACAGCCAAATTTTAGCAAAAAAAATAGATGGAATGGAAAAAAGAATGATTCCAAAAATTAAATTCGTAAAAGGAAATTATATGAGTCTCACAGGAATTTCACCATTCACTAAATTAGTGTATCCGACACCTCAAAGGGATGGACTAGGAATTCATTCAACAATTAACCTTCAAGGAAAAACCATTTTTGGTCCTGACACAGTAAATGTAAATGACATAGACTTCAAAGTAACAGAAGGCATAGAGAAAAAATTTAAAAAATCAATTTCAAAGTATTGGCCTGATGTTGTGGATAGAAAATTAAGTTTTGATTATTGTGGAATTAGACCAAAATTAGAAACCAATGATTTTATGTTTATGTACAAAAAAATTAATCAGAAGTTATTTATACTAAATTTATTTGGAATAGAATCGCCAGGGTTAACATCTTGTATTGAAATTGGCAAGTATGTTAAAAAATTAATCTATTTTAATAACTAAACTTAATAAATCTAAAATGAGTTACTAGTAAATGAAAGATTGGATTAAAAACCTTGAAAAAAAATCATTTGGATCAGGTAAATTTTCTCAATCTTATCAAGATGAGCTTTTAGAAATCATTTTTTCAAATATAAAACCTAAAAATAACAAACCATACTGTGTTGAGTTTGGTTTTAATTCTAAAGATCTCTTATCTGGCTCTGGTGCTAATGTCTCATATTTAATTATTAAAAAAAAATGGAATAGTTTACTTTTAGATGGAGAATATGAAAACTCAAGAATTAATCTTCATAAACATTTTTTAACATCACAAAATATATCTAGTTTGTTTCGTCAATATAATGTGCCAAAAGAACCTGAATACGTCTCTATAGATGTTGATTCAACTGATTTATGGTTATTTGAATCTGTAGTTAAAGATTACAGAGCAATGCTTTTTTCTGTTGAGTATAATGCAAATTATCCACTTGAGGCTGCAATAACTTTTCCAAATAATCCAAACGAATACTGGCAAGGTGACAGAGGTTATGGAGCATCTCTGAGAGCACTCAACATGGTTGCTATGAAATACGGATATTCATTGCTTTGGGTGGTTCCTTTTCTAGATGCATTTTTTATAAGAAGTGATTTAATAGATGACGGAACAAAACAGATATGTTTTCCCTTTAAAAAATGGAAACAAGCAACAGGATATCCTTGTCATAGACCAATAAAAGATGAGAGTAGATTAAATATTTTTATCAATTATGAAACATATATTAACACAAATGGAGATATTATAAAGAGTAAAAAAGAAGCTTTTAATATTTGTAAAGAGTACCTTACAACGAATGGTTTTCTTGGTGATTTAAAACTGATAATAAACAAAATTGTTATAAAAACTTATATATTTTTAAAAATCGAAAAATGGGTCCCAAAATTATTGATTGATATATTGAAAAAGTTGTATAGAAAACACTTTATAATTAATATTAAAAAATAGTGATTAATTTTCTTGGTAAGAAATTTAATTTAATTGGAAAAAAACAGTAAAACATCCAAAATATCCATAATTTTTGTTTATCTCATTCTTGTTAGCCTGACAAAATCATTTATTAAATCATTATGTTATTAAAATAAAGTTTGATTTTATTTTTGTTAAATAAAGATATAAAATTTTGAAAAGTTTCTGAAAAATCTTAATGTAATGTTAAAATTATAGCGCTTATTTATTATGTCTAGAAAAATCTGTATATGCGTTCAAGCTAGGTTGTCTTCAAAAAGATTACCAGAAAAAGTTCTAAAAAAAGTTAATGAACTTAGCTTATTAGAATTACTTACAAAAAGATTACAAAAAGCATCGAATTCAAGCCAAATTTATATATTAACCTCTAATCACAGCTCAGATAATAAATTAGTAAAATTTTGTGAAAAAAAAGGTTTAAAATTTTTTAGAGGGGAACTCCACAACGTCTACAAAAGATTTAGAGATTTTTTGAAACTTCATAACTATCAGGCTATAGTTCGAATTTCAGCCGATAGTCCTTTGTTAGATCACAAAATTTTAGCAAATATGACAAACTTATTTTTAAAAAATGATTTTGATATTGTTACTAATGTGTTTCCTAAAACTTTTCCTAGTGGACAATCAATTGAAATCATTGATAGGGAATGCTTTATTAACTTACCATCAAGTAAGCTAAACACGACTCAAAAGGAACATGTAACAAAATATTTTTATGAGAATGATAAACTATACAAAATATACAATGTAACTTGTGATTACGATCATTTTAATATTAAACTGTCAATTGATAGTCCTGATGACTTTGATAAATTGAAAAAAAATTTTTTACATAACAAGATTGATGCTGATTCACCAATAAATGAGATTTTAAAAAATTGGAATAATGTAAAATGAAAAATTTAAATGTTGGTGTAATTGGTCTTGGAATTGGTGAGCAACACATTATTGGTTACCTTAAATCAAAATATATTAAATCCGTCTGTATTTTTGATAAAGATAAGCAAAAAGTAATTGAAATACAAAAAAAATACCCAATTAAAAAAGTGTATCAGAGTGATTTAGAAATGATTTGTGATCAAGAAATTGATATTATTTCTATTGCTTCTTACGATGACTGTCACTTTAAACAAGTTGTAATGTCGCTTAATAACAACAAGCACGTTTTTTGCGAAAAGCCTATTTGTCAAAATTTTAATGAGCTTAAAAAAATCTCAAACCTTCTTAAAAAAAATAAAAATTTAGTAATGACTACCAATACAGTTCTTAGATGCTCACCAAGATTTAAAAAAATAAAGAAAGAATTTGAAAATAATTTTTTTGGAAAAGTTTACTTTATGGAATTAGACTACAATTACGGAAGACTCAACAAAATTACTAATGGTTGGAGAGGTAAAATAAAAAATTATTCAGTTGTACTTGGGGGGGGAATCCATATGTTGGATTTATTACTTTGGTTAAAAAATTCATATCCTAAAAAAATTAGCTCTTTTCAAAACAACATCTGTACTAAAGGTTCTGATAACTTAATTCAAGACTTTGTGATTTCTTTACTTCAGTTTAACGATGGTTCAGTAGCTAAAGTTTCATCAAACTTTGGATGTATTTATCCACACTTCCATAGAGTAATGATTTATGGTAAAAAGAAAACTTTTGAACAATCATTTAGAACAAATACGTATTTATCATTAAATAGTGATAATAATATTTTAAAAGAAACTGCAAAAGAGAAATACCCAGGAATTTATAAATATGACCTTATTGACAATTTCATATCATCGATATTAACTAATAAAAAACTTATTATTAGTCAAAAACAGATGTTAAGTGTAATGCAATTATGCTTGGAAATAAATAAATCTCTCAAACTAACAAATAAAGAATAATAAAATGAAAATACCCTTTGGTAAACCAATTATTGGAAAAGCAGAATTTAACTCTATAAAAAAAGTTTTAAATTCATCGCGTCTTGTCCATGGAAGTAAAACGGAAGAATTTGAAAAATCATTTTCAAATTTTGTAGGTGGTGGTTTTGCAACTTCACTTTCTTCATGCACTTCAGGTTTACACTTGGCGAATATAATATTGGGTATTGGATCTAATGATGAGGTTTTAGTTCCCTCACTTTCACACGTGGCAACAGTTCATGCTGTAGAATATGTTGGTGCAAAGCCAATATTTATTGATGCTGATGTTAAAACAGGAAATATTGACTTGGACTTGTTGCAACCTAAAGTAACCTCAAAGACAAAAGCACTAATTATAGTTCATTATTTAGGACTTCCCTTAAACATGGATAAAGTCACAAAATTTTGTAAAAAAAATAAAATCTTTCTCATAGAAGACTGCGCTTTGGCATTAGGTTCAAGGTTTAAGAAAAAACATGTCGGTTTATTTGGAGAAATAGGAGCATTTTCATTTTACCCTGTTAAACATATAACTACTGCTGAAGGTGGAATGGTCATATCTAAAAATAAGAAAATAATAGATAAAGTAAAAAAATTTAAAGCATTTGGTTATGACCGACCTCTCAACCAAAGAATTATCCCTGGAATGTATGATGTCAATCTCTTAGGTTATAATTTTAGAATGAATGAAATAGAGGCAGCTATAGGATTAGAACAACTAAAACAATTACCAAGTTTTATAAGAAAAAGAATAACCAACATGAGTATTTACAAATCACAAATTAAAAACATTAATAACATACGATTAATAGATAACGATCTTAATGAAGCTTTAAATTCTTATTACTGTGCTGTAATTATGTTAGAAAATTCTTTAAAAAAAAAAAGAAACCAAATTTTAAAAATATTAGTAAACAAAGGAATTGGTTGTAGCATATATTATCCAGGACCTATTCCAAATTATAAATTTTATAAAAAAAAATATAAAACAAAAGTTAGTGAATTTAAAAATGCATCTCTTTTTAGCAATTCATCCATTTCATTACCTCTTGGTCCTCATGTCAAAAAATCAGAAATTAATTTCATTTGCCAACAACTTCAGAATATCGTAGAAGAGTTGTCATAAATGCAATTTAAAAAAAAAAAATTATTTTAGTCGGTGGAGCTGGTTTTATTGGACATAATCTAGCAATTTCACTCCGAATGAAAGGAGCTGATGTAAAAGTTTTAGACAGCCTACAAGTAAATAATCTCGGGGAACACTCTAATTCCAGAATAGGTAAAGAAAATCCAATATATATTGATTTTTTAAATGAAAGAGTCTCACTACTGCAAAAAAATAAAATTCCATTAGATATTGTTGATGCAAGAGACTATCACCTTCTGAGTAATAAATTAAGTGACTTCAAACCAGACATTGTAGTTTTTTTAGCAGCAGTTGCGCATGCAAACAAAGCAAATAAAGATCCATATAACACTTTTGATCATAGTCTACGAACTCTTGAAAATACTCTTGATACAATTAGGGATACCAATGCACATTTAATTTATTTCTCTTCATCAATGGTTTATGGAGAGTTTGAGGAAAGGAAAGTTAGCGAACTCACAGTATGTAACCCAATCGGCATATATGGAGCTTTAAAATATTCCGGTGAAAAGCTTCTTATTGCTTATAATCAAGTCTTTGGATTAAAATATTCAATAATAAGACCCTCAGCACTTTATGGTGAAAGATGTGTAAGCAGAAGAGTTAGCCAAGTTTTTATTGAAAATGCAATCAATTCTAAAAATTTGGAGATTAATGGTGACGGTCAAGACTCACTTGATTTTACTTATATTGACGATTTAATAAACGGTGTTGAATTAGTTATTAAAAACAAAAGTTCTTTAGGTCAAACTTTTAATATTACTTTTGGAAAATCAGAAAAGATTATTAATTTAGCAAAATATATTGCAAATAAATTTAATGTCAAAATTAATTTCAAAAAAAGAGACAAATTAATGCCTAAGAGAGGAACTTTAGATATTTCAAAAGCAAAAAAACTTATAAATTATTCCCCAATATTTAATATTTATAAAGGAATTGATAAATATATTGATTGGTATAAACATTATTTAAAATGAAATTTAAGCTTATTAGCGACCCATGGTTAGAGAAAATTCTAAAAAGAAAATGTTACAATTTAGAACTTGATAAAAAGCATGGAAAGGAGTTTTTGTCATTTTCAGAGGGTTTTATAACATTTAAGCTTAATTCTAACAATTTTAAAGAGTCATTTTATCTTCAATCAAAAATTATTCTTCATAAAAGTTAAATATTGAAATGACTGAAAAAAAAAAATTAATTGTAAATCATAAAGTTTCTTTCAAAGGTACGTTTATTTATTTTGATGAATTAAATAAAGAATTAAAAAAGAAAAATAGAAACTTTAGAAAAATTTCAACTATTTTAAAAAAAAACTTATATAATTTTGGGTTAATAATTCAAACTGATTTTTTTTTTTTTTGCGGCAACAGATAGAGTTAATTCTTTTCCTATTTTTTATAACCTGAGTAAAAATAAAGTTAGCTTTTTTACTAAAGATTGTATGGAGAAGGATAATAAACAGAACAGAGATTGCATAGACGAGTTTTTATGTGCTGGATATAATTGTAGTGATAGAACAATATTTAAAAATATTAAAAAACTTCAATCTGGACAATATATCTTTTTTATTAAAAAGACTAAAAAAGTTAAAAAAGAATTTTATTATTCATACTTACCAAACTACAAAGCTAGAGCAAAGTCTCTAGAAGAAACAAAAAAAATTTTTGACAAAGTTTTTGAGAGACTCAATAATCAAATTAAAAATAACCCTGTGTGTTTATTTTTAAGCGCTGGATTAGATAGTAGATTACTAGCCTGTAAACTGCATGAGATGGGGAAAAAAAACCTTACTTTTATAAGTTATGGTGTAGCTAATAATTTTGAAAGTATTGAGGCAAAAAAAGTCTCAAAAACTCTTGGAGTAGACTGGAGGCATGTAAATATATCCACAAAAAAAAGCAGAGCAATATTTAATTCCAATCTTGTTAAAAAATACTGGGAATTTGGAGATAATTTTTCATCTTTTCTTTCTTTAAGAGAATTCTTTGTTTTACACGAAATAAAAGAAAAACAAATAATTCCAAATAATTCAATAATAATAAATGGACAATCAGGTGACTTTTTGACTGGAGGACATACTCAGACAGTTAGTAAAAAATCTAAAGGTCTCAATATAAACAATCTTTGTAAAATTATTTTAAAAAAACACTTCACACTGAATAAACAAAAGTTAAGTGTTAAAGTTAAAAAAATAATTCTTCAAGATATAAAAAGCTGGATAAAGAAACTAAAATTGCAAAATACTGAAGATGATTTTATAAGATTTTACGAATTCTGGGAATGGATTGAAAGACAAACTAAGTATGTAACACAAGGTGTAAGGGCTTATGAATTTTATGGTTACAAATGGCTTATGCCATTGTGGGATTTTGAGTTAATGGATTTTTGGAAAAAAGTTCCACTTTATCAAAAAAATCAACAAACACTTTATATAGATTATTTAAATTATTATGACTATAAAAATTTATTCACAAACTATAAGAGACGACAAAGTCAATTTCCAATTCAGTTTAAATGGATAATTTTACTTGGAAATCTTATACATTTTTTTTCAGACAAAAATAAAAAAGAAAATTTTTACAAAATAGCTCAATATTTTGGTCAATATAATCATCAATATAAAGTTTATTCACTAATTGAATTTATTAAAAAATATGAAACAGTTAAAAATCCTCTATCTTTATTTTTAAATACTTGGAAAGAAAGACGACTTGATTAATCTTATGGTATATAAAAAAAATAAAAATTGGACAGAAATAATTGGATTACCCGGAGTTGGTAAAACTGAATATTTAACTAAAAACCTTGAAAGATTGAATAAAAGATTTGATATAATAAAATCTAATAAGCATACCTATTTGCAACAAATCAGATATTTAATAGTATTTTATTCGTCTTTTTATTCGTCTTTAAAAAGTATTGATGACAAAAGTTTTATAAAAAAAATTTCTTATAGAATTTCATTTCGTCCAATTCTTAACAACAGAAAAAAATTATTCTATGATTCCGGGATCTTTCAAGTTTTGCTTGAAAATCTTATAGAATCTGACTTCAAGGAAATAGAAAAAAAATTAATTTTCCTAGAAAAATTTACATTACCAAGTAACTTAATTTTAGTTCATGATAAAATTGACAAAATTGTTGAGAGAGAAATAAAAAGAAAAAATAGAAGATTTAAATTTAATAAAACTGAGCTTACAAAAAGATATAAAAAAGGTTTAGAAATAATTAAAAAAAAAATTTTCCCAATGGTTAATTCTTTTCAAACAATTATAGTTAATAATTAAAAATGAAGTTTTTCTTAAAATTAAAAATTAAAAAACTTTTTTTTTTTTTAAATAAATTTAAAGGTTTTTTAATAATAGAAATTTTTAGAAGATTTCCAGGAGTTAAACGTTACCAACCTATTTATAATGCAAAAGAGTCTTTAAAGGTTACAAGAGCGTGTTTAGATAGATGGAAAGTAATTCAAAAAAAACTACCTTTGAAAAAAAAATCTGTTTTAGACATAGGTTCCAACATCGGGTTTTTTACATTTAAATTTGCTGAAAATAACTTTTTAGCCCACGGAATTGAATCAGATATACTTAGTGTTTTAGTAAGTGAATCTATTAAACAAAAAAATCAGGTTCAAAATGTTTTTTTTTTCATTAGAAACAGTTGACGAGGTCTTTATTAAAAAAATGCCTAAATATCAAATTGTTAATAATTTGTCAGTATTTCATCACTGGGTAAAACGATATGGAGATAAAAAGGCTCTTAGAATGCTAAGTTATTTGGTAAAACATTGTGATTATATGTTTTTTGAGACAGGACAAGTCAATGAAGTAGATATGGAATGGTCAAAATTATTAAAATTTATGAAAAATGATCCAGAAAGTTGGGTAATAAATACACTCAAAAAATTTGGCTTTAGAGATGTACTTTGTATTGGACAGTTTAATACTGGATTAAGCAATGTGAAAAGAAATCTTTTTTTTGCTAAAAAATAATATGAAAAAAAAAATAACAGTTCTATATCCATTTTACGGAAAAACATTTGGTGGATCTCATGTATCTATAATTAACATGATAAAAAAAATAAACACAAAATTATTTAACCCTATAATATTTCTTCATAAAAAAGGACCTCTTTCTAAAGTTTTAGAAAAAGAAAGGATGGAATTTATTAGTCATGAAAATATTTGTGTGTTGAAATCAAATAGTTTAATTCAGTTCTTTTTTTTTTCATTAAAAAACTACTTTAAAATTAAAAAATTGTTTGATGAGTATGAAATTGATATTGTACACTCTAATGATGGCTTGATTCATGCAACATGGAACATTCCAACAATTCTAAATTTTAAAAAATTTATATGGCATATTAGGTCTAGAGATAATTCTAGAAGGTTATCAATATATGCTTTATTTGCCACAAAGATTTTAAGTATTTCAAAATTTTGTAGAGAAAGTGTCAATAGAATCTTTTGGGATAATATAATTGTAGTTAAAAATTTTTTTACCGAGTTAAAAAAAAATCAGCAAATTAATCTAAATAAATCAAAAACTATTTCTTTTGTAGCAAATTATAAGTCTCAAAAAAGACCTGAACTTTTTTTTAAAATTATAAACGATCTAAATTATAAGCAAAATAATTTAAAATTTAATATTTTTGGATCTTTTAACATTAATGAAAGAAAAAAATTACTTAATTTAGTGTCTTCTAAAAAAAAAAAAAACAATATTTTTTTCAAAGGTCATAAATTTCCAATAGATCTTCATATAAGGGATTCTGACATGATGTTATGCTTAGGAAAAAGAGAAGGTTTTGGAAGAGTTTTAATTGAGTCAATGCTCAATAAGGTGCTAATAATTGCAACTAATGAAGGTGGACACAAAGAAATAATTCAAAATAAAGAAAATGGAATCTTAGTCGATGCAGATAATATCAAACAATTTATTTCAGAAATTAAACTTTATCTAGATAAAAATAGAAGGAAAAGGAAAATAATTAATAATGCCTACAGATTCGCAAAAAAGAATTACGTTACCAATAATAATGTTAAAATAATTGAAAATATTTACCAAAAATTAGTCTAAATTTATTTGTTTTATAAAATGATTGCAAAACTCGTTCATACCTTCCTTGGATACTGATTTACGAAACTTATTTTGAGCATTCATTGAAATTTTTTTTGAAATTTTGTAATTATTTAAATAATATTTAATTCTTCTATCAAGATCTGAGAAATCCCATTTTAATGGAATATATGTTTTAAATGGTACGAAAAATTTAGGCCAAGTTAACATGTGATTCATATGCGGTTTAAAAAGTAAAGAGCCACTTACAATTGATTCAAAATCTCTTGCACCAATTTCACCCCAACCAAATGGACTTATTGAGATCTTTGATTTCCTCATAATGTACATATATTCTTTAATAGAAAGTCTTTTTTTTGCCTTCTCAAGTATTTCATTATTTAATTTGTGATTAATTACATTAGAACCAACAACACTAACTAATTTTTCTTTTCTTACAATCTCGTTACAATTTTTATAAATTAACTCACGATGAAATTTTATTGTATTTCTACTATAACTTAACGATCCTCTAAACATTAGATCTATAAACCTTTTATTTTCAAAAGGATGATAATCTAATTTATAAATATCTTTTACTAAAAATGGAAAAAACCTACGCAAAACTATGTTAGTTTTATTGAAGGTTTCAAAAACGTTTCCTAAGCCAATATTCCAAGCAATATTTAATTTTTTAAAGTATTTTTTTTTTAACGGGTAAAACTGTTTAAATTCTATCTCATCTTTTACTTTAAATTTTTTATGATAAAAGTCTGAGAAAATTCTTCCTCCATAAAAGTTTCGTTGATAAAGGTTTTTATTTTTAAAAATTTGTTTTTTTAAATAAAGATCTATGTAAGGCATAACCTCAAAGTGTGTGACTGAGGTGCTATCTGAACTATCAAACCAGATAAGTTTATTCACTCTCTTTTTAGCAGTTTTAAGAAAAGAAATAATTTTTCCTTCTTCTGTAAAAATAGTTGTTTCATTTTTTAATTGATGAATTAAGGATTTTGAAAAAATTATTAAGTATTGGCATTCAAATAATTTTAAACAAATTTTTTTATAAAAAGAAACTTCATATCCTAAATCTTTTAGTTTTTTTTTATTTTTAAATATAGGAAATAAAGAGTACAAAATAATTTGATCTTCACTGTAAAAAAAATTAATTTTTTTCATAATCTAAAATTTATAAAATTAGTTGTATATAATTTAACTCTTTATAATTTATAAATAAAAAATGTAAATTGAAATGACAAATAGAGATAATATTGTAAAGAAAATTATTACAGGTTTCGGACCTAAAAACAAAGTATGCATAGATCTAGGGCCAGGTAGCGGAAGATGGCTAAAGTTTATCAAATCATTAAGCCCAAAAAAACTATTAGCAATAGACTTTGATAAGAACCAAAAAAAAAAGTGTTTAAAATATGTTGATTCATTTAAAATTTCGGATTTTGAAGTTGATAAACTTTCAGTTAATGAAAATACTTGCGAGTTAGTAATTATTACTGAAGTGCTAGAACACATTAGAAACTACAATTTTTTTTTAAGTGAGGTCTTTAGGATTTCAAAAAACGGTACTCTTATAATTGTAACTATGCCAAATGTGTGTTCATTTATATCAAGAATTAGAGTTATTTTTGGTTTATTACCAGTTGCTATCGCCTCTGATGAAACACATGTAAACTTTTTTAGAAAGAAAGATATTAATAGAATTTTCAAAAAATTTAGTCAAAATGTAAATTTTTATAATTCTTCTTTTTCACTAAATCCGTTCAAACCTAAAAGTAAATTAAGAATGAAAAGCATTACCCCATTCGGGAATTTAGATGACAGTTTTATCTTTACCATCAAAGTCAAAAAATAAAACATTCAATTTAAAAGGATGTTTTTCCATGAACTTAACACAATTTTTTCATTAAAATTTTTATTCAGAATATAAAAATTGTCTTCAGTAATTTTATCTATGGAAGTCTTATTTAATGTAATAATTTTTTTTAAGATTCTTGATAAATCATTTTCATCTTCATTTTTAAATACATAAGAACTTCTAAAAAGTTTGCATATCTCAAAGCATCTATCACTTACAACAAAAGGCAACTTAATACTGGCTGCCTCCAGTATAACATTAGGTGTTCCTTCATATCTTGATGGAAGAATAAGAAATGATGATTCTGAATAAATCAAGTCAAGGTTTGATGTATAAGGTTTGAAGATTATCGAATTTAAGTGATCTACTTTTTTGCATTCTAATTGCATCTGTTTAATTAGCGACCCATCTCCTATTAGTTGTAATTTCCATCCACTCTTGAATATATCACTTAAAAGAAAAGCTTTAATTAAAACGTCTATTCCCTTTTGATATTCAAACTTTCCAATGAAGGTAATTATTTTTTTTTTATAGTTTTTTTTTCTTTTAATGTTTTTTATTGGGTTAGGTAAATAAACAACTTTTTTTGAAAAATAAAATTTTTTAAGGTAAATAACTGCCTCTTTTGAATTAACTGTAATTTTGTCAGCGATTCCATATGTCAAAAACCTGAGGAGTTTCCAAATTTTTTTTTTCCTTTCGAGTTTGGGATCATTTCTTTCAGAAACAACAATTCTATAGCCTAAAAAGGCATTAGCTAATAGAGTTAGGATGTTTGTTTCAGTTATAAATGAAAAAACTATGTCTGGTTTAATAGACTTTATTTTATATCTTATAAAAAGGGTTTTATCTAAATTTTGGGAAATACTTTTAATTTGATACTTTTTTTTTTTTTTTTAAAAAAAAAGTATTTAATATCTTTTTCTTTAGATTTATTGTTTTTATTATCATCCAAAACCAAAATATAGATTTTGTGTTGAAATATGGAAAATTTTTTAGAGATAATCTTCAGGACATTTTCTGATCCTCCACCATGAATTTTTGAAGTAACAAAAAATATTTTTTTCATCGTTCATAATTGGTTGCGGGGGCAGGATTTGAACCTGCGACCTTCAGGTTATGAGCCTGACGAGCTACCAGGCTGCTCCACCCCGCGTCAGAATCTGTAATTTTAAGGCCCGGCAACGTCCTACTCTCCCGTGCCTTAAGACAAAGTACCATCGGCGCTGAGGGTTTTCACGACCGAGTTCGGTATGGAATCGGGTGTTCTCCCCTCGCCATAACCACCGGACCATAAAATTACAGTTATATGTATTGTATAAAAAAAGTTTGAGGCATTCAATAAAGTTCATTCGAGTTATTAGTACTAGTTAGCTTCATATGTCACCACACTTCAACACCTAGCCTATCAACGTGGTAGTCTTCCACGACTCTCAAGGGATACCTAGTTTTGAGGGAGGCTTCCCGCTTAGAT
>MDTB01009061.1_pt1 | contig 27463 bp, 29 predicted proteins | sample 811161 | NCBI WGS metagenome assembly MDTB01 (sample SAMN05326650, study PRJNA326480) | marine metagenome | isolation source: seawater | place: Mediterranean Sea | collected 2009 | reverse complement strand
CAGAACCAATCGATGACATCAACGACAGGCACATCAAAGATACTGGAAATCAGTAAGATCGTTATCAAGCTTCCGTGATCACGTGGACCTCAGTTTGCATCTCTAGTAGCCCAGCGTTGAAGATGGCTTAGTGAGTCACCGCAAGGTTGAAGAGACAGATTTCTCATCAGATGTACGGGCGAGCCGCCTCCTCCCTTTCTTGAATTTCCGCCCGCCACGGTAAGGCATAATCCTCTATTTCGAGTTGGTGTAATTGTGCCAGCTTTCTGGAATTCAAATCCCTGCAATTTTTCGTCCCGACATGGACTTAGTCGTAAATTCGTTGGCCCATTGCTGGATGCCGCCTCCATACAAACATCAAATGCGGGGAGAAAAAATTTATTCTTGGTTAATTCGGTGGCATCAAAGCCTTGATCAACGGAGATGCTTCCTTGGTAGGAGTAGCAAGTATGAGCTTGAAGCCCTCTGTCAATCTTCGCTCTTGTTTTGTGACCCTTAATGTCGACACAAAAACCTCTCTCGTCATCTAATTGATTGGTGAGGTAAATCTCTACAACACGTTTTTGTAGAGCATGACTGTGCCCAACATTTCCAAGAATCACGGCAAGGGTCAGGCAGATGACGGCGGTCAGGTTTTTCATACGAGAACTGTATTTTGGTTGATGGGAGAACGCTAGTCAGACCTTCTTACCCAAGAGGATAGTACACAAGGAAGTTTCTATAAGGCAGGTTTACCTATATATTTTGGCTATTACCGCTATAGAAATACTAAGACGTTTCATGTTCGTCCTATGATGACGACCCTTATGATCATCACCCTTTATGCGTCTATCGAGGATGATTCAGAGAACTGCTATAGCTCTTATAAAATGGGGTTCAGTACGCCGACTTCAAATTATTGGTTATGGAAAGAGAAGCGGCTCTCGGGTTCCCTGTGGGCGTTCTCGCCCAGGTCTCTGGCCACCGGTGTAGTGGGGTTGGGCCGAATCCTGCAGATGCGTTTCACTTTACGCGGAACAGGTATTTGCATAAAGAAATCTGGCTCATGATGATGTAGGGACGGCATTTGGGCAAAGTTTCTATTATCGCCCATTTTGGGCTTAGGGTAGACTGAGCGGGATCGCCTTTCGGAGACATAGATCCGAGGCAAAGAGAAACCAAAAAAGGCTGGAAATGGAAATAATAACTTATTCAACGGTAACCACACTACTAATCCTGCTTCTCGCATTATTGTCAGTTTACAAAGGTATTAAGGTAGTACCTCAGTCTCAGGTTTTCGTTGTCGAGAGGTTTGGAAAGTATACAAGAACACTACCTGCTGGATTAAATTTTATAATTCCTTTCTTGGATGGGGTAGCGCATCGACTTTCAATTCTTGAACGGCAGCTCCCGGAATTTGCCATTTCCGTGATCACAAAAGATAATGTCGAGGTCAAATTAGAGGCTACGGTTTTCTACCGGATTGTTGATGCAGCTGCATCCGTATATCGTATTCAAGACATTGATACCGCTATTTACACTGCTGCGACGTCTATCGTTAGGTCAGCAGCTGGCAAGCTAGAGCTTGATGAATTGCAATCCTCCCGTGAGTCGATGAATGAAGAAATTGCACAAAACTTACAGGATGCAGCAACGATCTGGGGGGTTGAAATCACCCGCACTGAAATCACTGACGTAGTTATTGATGATGAGACTAAATCGGCACAACGTCAGCAACTCAATGCAGAACGAGAGCGGAGAGCCGCTATCGCTCGGGCGGAGGGAGACAAAAAGTCAGTTGAGCTTGCGGCCGAAGCAAAACTTTATGAGGCAAAGAAAGAAGCGGAAGCCATAAAAATTACAGCAGATGCCCAAGCCTACGCCATTGAGGTGGAGGCAAAGGCTAATGCAGAGCAAACTCGGGTAATTGGTGCCGCAATTATGGATAATGGGCAGCCTGCCATTGAATTCGAAGTCCTCAAGCGACAAATCGAGGCCCTTGGCACTGTAGCTGCAGGAAACAGCACTAAAACAGTGATAATACCGTCTGAGATCACTGGTGTAATTGGATCTTTAGAGACCTTGCTCAGTCAAGCAAACGTCAACAAATGATTGGTGTTCCCAGCGACGCTACCATGCTGCTTCTTTCGGGGGAGTTTTGGCTTATATTGGGTCTAATACTGATAATTATCGATATTTTTTTGGGATCTTTCTTTTTGCTTCCGATAGGTGTCTCAGCTTTTATAATCGCTGGGTTGATTTACGCCCAAGGTCAGCTTTGGTTAGGGGATGTTATTTTCCTCGAAACATGGAAAGACGTGCTGATCTGGTTTTCAGTGCTTTCGGTGCTTTCCATTGGCGTTGTGAAGTACGTTTTCCAGAAAAAAGCCGGTAAAAAACAGGATATTAATAATTACTAGAGTACCGGTCGGTATCAATACGTGAGAAGTTACCTTCTGAAGAACCCTGCTTAGTGGGTGGCAGTTTGGTTCTTCATACGAAAGTTCTGACAGAGAGTATTCGGAATGGTTAGAGATAATAGGTTGTGGGTGAAGAGGTGTTTTTAAATCTGTAAGTAGCCCCACCAAATGCGGTTTACCAGAACCCCCGTTTTTTAACACTTTTAGGCACCAAAATATGAGGGGTAAAAACACCCCCTCCATGAGGTACGTTTAAACCTACTCGATAATTAGATGCGCCACAGCGTCTCGTTTGGAGTCATCGCCCAGCATTTTCTGTACACTCGGTGATTCTTTCGTATTTCCGTTCGAACTCCAATAATGAGGGTCGAAAGTTAGAGAAAAAACCTACAAAAACGGTGTGAAAGTAAATAGACGGTGAGACAAGAAAGCCTCTATTGAGCATCACCAACTCGAACTGGAATTTCGGTGTTTGAGTAACGCTCGTAGTAAGTGGATTTGTCTGCCAGACTTCTTTCATGAAAAACCCTCTGACCACATTGCTAACTTTTAGTGTTTTTTTTCTGGCCTTCGCTTCGGAATCTCAGGCGCAGACGCAGCTGCAGGGTCCCGTCACTCATGTTCGGGATGGAGACACAATCAAAGTAGGACCTGTCGCTGTTCGCCTTGAAGGGATTTCAGCTCCTGAATTAAAAGAGAAGCTTGGTCACGCAGCAAAAATATTTATGCGGCAATTAGTGTTTGGAAGGCGAGTTTTATGCCGCCTAACTGGGAGCAAAACATATGACCGTTTCGTAGGCATATGTTTTCTGGATGGTAAGGATATTGGAGAGGCCATAATTGCCAGGGGACTCGCTCTAGACTGTCCCCGTTTCTCTAAAGGCCGGTATAACAGATTCCAAACAACGGCTGCAAAAATGATGATCAAACTGCCTAATTACTGTCGGACAAAAAGATCTCGGTAACGTCATCGGTTCGGGGCAATGCAATTTTCTCTTATATGACCTGAGGATGAACAATCGCACCCGTGAGAGGTTTGTGGGTTGCTCAGGCTTTCCAGGGAGTAGTTGGGAATCGTCGCTAACTGGATAATCTTTCAGGATGATAAAGCCGAGTGGGATCATCCTGGATGCCTCAGGCCCTGAACTGGTTGATATCAAGCTGGCGATGGTCCAAAGATATATGAAGAGTTTTTCTCAAAACTACCAAAGGCAGTGTTCTTGGAGGGGGAAAAGATATGAAAAAGTATTATCTTTATAACGTAACCTTCATTTTATTTTCTTCTCTTGCACTCTCTGGCTGTCACACGAACAGTCGTGATCAGGTTCTTCTAACGACAAAGAGTCAGGTGGAACTTCGAAGTTTCCAGGCACGTGCATTTGATACCAGTGATAAGGCAGCAACTTTGAGAACCATTATATCAACCCTACAGGACCTTGGTTTTGTTATTTATAAGGCTGATGCAATGTTGTGGTCTGTGAGTGCTACAAAGTTTGGGAAGTCAGCCGAGCATGAACAAGCCTATTAATTAAAAATGGCGGTTTCAGTTAGGGAACGCCGAAAAGGTCGATTAATTGTCAGAGCAAATGCACAGTTCAATTTATTGGCTGTTGAAGACCCTACACCTTATCAACAATTTTTCTCCGCCCTTTCCAAAGCTCTTTTCCTTGCCGCTAACAAAGTGGACTAAAAGCCCCCGGACCTACCGTTTTGAAAGATAGTCTCGCAATGACGATAGACCCATAGATTTTGATCCATATACAGCCCTACTGATTTTTATATCTGCACAGGTGGGGTGTTTTTTCTGGTGGGGCCGTGGCTGGTCTATTGTCCAAACAATTAGCTTGGCTAATGGATACCTTGGCACACTTTTGTCACAGTCGCTTAAAGAAGTGCTTGTTTCTTTACATTCAGTAAAATACCGTGTTACACGCTTACCTGTTGAATTTGTTGGGTGTTTGGCAAGGGCGGACAAGAGCCTGAAGTATCTTTAACGGGGGTTTTTGGCTTCAGGTGCCAGTAGCCTCAAGGCCGTGGAAGTTCGAGTCCTCTCCTCGGCACCAAATTTCTGGATCGGCGATTGAAAGAACGGACGGATCGTGGCGATAGAACTCCATCATGACGATTTACCCGACGGCTTGAATCTTGGCTCGGTGGTAGCTATCGATACCGAGACTATGGGTTTAAATCCCCAACGAGACCGTCTATGTGTTGCGCAGCTCTCGGCCGGCGATGGCAATGCGCATCTCGTGAAATTCTCGAACGAGGGTTTCGACGCGCCGAATCTGTGTGCTCTTCTATCGAATCCCGATGTTTTGAAGCTTTTTCACTTTGGACGTTTTGATATCGCGGTCATGGAAAAGTTTCTGGGTGTATCGGCGGCCCCGGTTTACTGCACAAAAATAGCATCGAAGCTCGTCCGCACTTATACGGACCGGCACGGTCTGAGGGATTTGTGCCAGGAATTGCTCGGCGTCGACCTGTCCAAGGAACAACAATCGTCCGACTGGGGTGCAAACACTCTAACCGAACAGCAAATGGTCTATGCAGCATCGGACGTCCTTCATCTACATGCGTTAATGGCGAAACTCGACGCCATGCTGGCGCGCGAGAATCGGACTGAAATGGCCCGTGCGTGTTTCGACTTTTTGCCGCAACGTGCAGAGCTCGATCTCGCCGGTTGGCAAGAGATCGATATTTTCTCTCACTGATCCTATCTGTCCGGAGGACCTCTTGTGAGCGAACGCCAGTCGTTTCAGTTTCTTAGCGTCGAAATACGCGAGAAGCGGCAAATTCGTGTTGGGGCTCGCCGGACTCGACGGATTCGGATACGATAAATGATTGAAATCATTATAATTGATTAATCTGGATACCAAGATGGCGTATAGCGAGACCCCGACACTGGACAAGACGCTCGATGATGCAGACGCGGCGCTTCAATCCGCGCGGCGGGTAATAAAGACTGAGATAGATGGGCTGCGTGCATTATCGAATGAGCTTGACGCCGGATTTGCCCGCGCTGTGGACCTGATCGCGGCTGCGTCGGGACGGGTAATTGTAACAGGTATGGGGAAAAGTGGGCATATCGCTACCAAAATTGCCGCGACCCTAGCTTCGACCGGCACGCCTGCGCAATACGTTCACCCCGTTGAGGCAAGTCACGGTGACCTAGGGATGATAACCGCTCATGATGTGATCATCGGACTGTCTAATTCTGGTGAAACCGCGGAATTGTCGGACATAATAGCCTATGCAAAATTGCAACGTATTCCTCTGATTTCGGTTACCGGCAACGCCGACAGCGCGCTTTCCAATGCTGCCGACGTGCCACTTGTCATGCCGGGTAGTCCGGAAGCCTGTCCGCTCAGCCTGGCGCCGACAACATCCACGACTGTGATGCTTGCGCTCGGCGACGCCATCGCGGTTGCCCTACTGGAGCGTCGTGGTTTTTCGCCGAACGATTTCCGCATGCTGCATCCCGGCGGCCAACTGGGGTCACGCCTGACGATGGCCGTGGACGTCATGCGGTCGGGAGACGAGATGCCTCTTGTCAATCGAGATTCACCCATGACTGAGACAATTATAGAAATGACGGCGAAACGCTTTGGCTGTGTCGGCGTTCTCTCGTCGGCAGGCAAGCTTGCTGGGGTTATCACGGATGGCGATCTGCGTCGACATATGGAAGATGACATTCTGGCGATGACGGCTGCTGAAGTCATGACAGCGGACCCGAAAGCAGTGAGTGAAAATATTTTTACCGCCCAGGTCTTGGCCATGATGAACGAGAACCAGATCACGAACTATTTCGTTGTCGCCGATGGCGCCCCGGTAGGTATTATCCATATCCACGACGTTCTGCGAAAAGGTCTTTCGTGATCCATGGTGGCTCCTCTGCGTGATGCGTCCGATCCAGCTGGTTCAGGGCGCTCGGAACCAACCGTCACTGATAGAGGGTCGGGTAATAGGTTGCCGGCTTTTCGGTCGGGCTATAGCCACTTTGTACTTTTGGCGAAGTATGCGCTGCCGGTGGTAGCGGGTATCGTCATGCTGCTGGTCGTGGTGTGGCCCGAACTGAAATCGAAACCTGAAAAGTTCACCATCGGATTGTCTGACTTGAAAATTGAAACAGCCGGCGGCCAGCGTGTGATTAACGCGCGATTCACCGGCGTCGACAGCGAAAACCGGCCCTTCTCGATCACTGCCGAATCGGTGTTGCAAACGGGAAGCTATGACAACGCTCTCGAGCTTTCCCACCCGAAGGCGGATGTGACGCTTGCAGGTGAGTCTTGGGTCGCCATCGCCGCGCCGAAGGGCGTTTTCAGGCGCGATGAGGAAATACTCGACCTGTCTGGTGGCGTCGATCTCTTTCATGATGACGGCTATGAATTCCGCACAGCCGAGGCGCGGCTCAATTTCAGTACGTCTGCTGCAAGTGGTTCACTGCCTATCCGCGGGCAGGGCCCGCTTGGTACGATCGAGGCCGAGGGATTCCGGGCTCCGGGCACTGGGGACAGCATTTTCTTTATCGGTATAACCCGTTTGCTTGTGTATCCCGATTCGCCGATACCGGGTATGCCAAAATGATGTCCTGTTTTAAGGTAGCTACCTGCCATACTGGCGCGGCGATATTTTTCTCAGCAGTCACGCTGGCTACAATATCAACTTCATCGGCGATACAGGCTCAGGGGTTCGGTCTGCCGGGTCAGTCCCGCAATACTCCGCTGGAGATAAACGCAGATCAGGGGATTGAGTGGCAACAAAAAACTCAGGTCTATATTGCCCGTGGCAACGCACGTGCGGCCCAAGGAAATGTCGCTGTTCATGCGGAGACACTGACTGCGCATTACCGTGAAAAAGAGGGTAACGGTACGGTTATCTGGCGAATCGATGCTGAGAACCAAGTCCGTATCGTCAGTCCGGCGCAGCGTTCTTATGGCGACAAGGGCGTCTACGACGTCGATAAGGGCATTCTAGTGCTGACCGGCAATGTGCGGATGGAAACAGACACTGATCGGATAACGGCTCGTGACAGCCTTGAATATTGGGAAAAGCGTAATCTCGCGGTTGCGCGCGGCAATGCGATCGCCGAGAGGGGCGAAAACAAACTGCGTGCAGATGTGCTGACCGCCCATTTCTTCAAAGACGCCAAGGGAAAATCGCAGGTGCGTCAGGTAGATGCTTTTGACAATGTTGTTATTACTACACCCGATGAAATCGTGCGCTCGAACCACGGTGTGTATGATGTCGAAACTGGTATCGTGAAGTTAAAAGGATCGGTTAAGATTACTCGTGGTAAAAACCAGATGAATGGTGAGCACGCAGAGGTGAATTTAAACACCGGCGTCAGCCGATTGTTTGGCGGCGGAAGTGGAGTTCGCGGTATATTCACGCCGGAGACAATCGCTAAACCAGAAAGTAGAGTCCGGCAGATTAAACAGGGGGCGCAGTGAACGATTCTAACGATACGGGGCTGGACGGATATCAAAACACCGAAGTGAGTATTATTAGCGAGCGCGACAATGACGACGTTCCCCGGCTGGTTGCCGAGAACGACGGTCTCCAGATTCAAAAAATCGGCAAGCGATTTAAGAAACGCCCGGTTCTTCGAGATGTCAGTATGAGCCTCAACCGCGGGGAAGTTGTGGGCCTTCTGGGTCCCAATGGTGCTGGCAAAACCACCTGCTTTTATATCGTGACCGGGCTGATCGTTCCTGATTACGGATCGATCGCGCTTGATGGACACGACGTCACTGGGCTGCCGATGTATCGCCGAGCGCGGCTCGGGGTTGGCTACCTACCACAGGAAGCATCGATCTTTCGCGGAATGACGGTTGAAAACAATATCCGTGCTGTCCTCGAAGTCACCGATAATAGCCCGGCGCGGCGCGAAGCGCGCCTTGAGGAATTGCTGGCTGAATTCTCTGTAAGTCACCTCCGTCGCACACCTGCACTTGCCCTGTCCGGCGGTGAACGCCGCCGCGTCGAGATCGCTCGGGCGCTTGCTTCCGATCCCAGTTTTATGCTGCTGGATGAGCCTTTCGCCGGCATCGACCCGATCGCCGTGGACGATATTAGAAGTCTAGTTGCGCATCTCAAGGATCGCGGCATCGGCGTTTTGATCACAGACCACAACGTCCGAGAAACTCTTGATATCGTCGATCGCGCGTATATCTTACACGATGGTGCTGTTTTAATGGAGGGTGCGCCCTCTGAGATCGTCGCGCACAAGGATGTTAGGCGCGTTTATCTTGGTGAAAGATTCAGTCTCTGAGACATCATTAGGGATTTGTCAGCCTGTAAGACACCGATAAGTATATTTAGGATAAGCTTCTATGGCGCGCGGACTGAGATTGGATCTGCGTCAGAGCCAATCTTTGGTGATGACGCCTCAGCTGCAGCAGGCAATCAAGCTGCTGCAGATGTCCAATGTTGAACTAACGGATTACATTGCACAGGAAGTCGAGAGGAACCCGCTTCTCGAACTGGAAGATTTGGAGGGGGGCGTTGACGCTGCACCCGCTGCACCGACAGCTGAGTCCTCAGCCGATGCTCAAGAGATGGATTCATGTTTCGCGAGTAAAGATATTGACGACTTTGACGGTGACACGGTCAATACCGACGATCCATCATTCGACGATGCCGACTTGACCCCCGATGCTTCTGATTACGCGACTTCCGAGAGTATAGGAGGTGACGAACGCTCTCTGGATACTGATTATGAGAATGTCTACGAGCCTGAATCAGCTTCCGACGGCGCTCAGCCGGGTGGCGAAGGCCAGGGGCTGTTATGGAACACATCCAGCGGCGGTGGCTTTCACAACGAACTGACCGGCATGCGCAATCTGGCTGTCGATAAGATGACGCTGCGCGACCACCTGATTGGCCAGATCAATATCGACCTGCGGAACCCGGTCGATATCATGATTGCCGGTCGGCTGATGGATATGCTGGACGATAACGGCTGGCTGTCGGGCTCGCTTGAGCCGGTCGCTATAGCCCTCGGTTGCACGATAGAGCGCGTGCAAAATGCGCTTGCCCGATGCCAGCAATGCGACCCACCCGGCATTTTTGCGCGCACCCTGTCTGAATGCTTGACAATACAGTTACGTGAGAAAAACCGCCTCGACCCAGCAATGTTGGTATTGCTCGAGAATCTTGAGCTTATTGCAAGGCGGGAATTCGCTCAGTTGCGGCGGCTCTGCGGTGTCGACAACGAAGATCTCTTGCAGATGATCACGGAGATCAAAAAGTTGAACCCGCGACCGGCTTCAGAGTTCGATCATGATGTGGCCTCGCCAGTCGTCCCCGATGTATTTGTCAGACGGAGTAAGGTTGGCTGGCTGGTAGAACTGAATGCGAACGTTATGCCCCGAGTGCTCGTCAACAACCGCTACTGCTCGATCGTCCGTAAACATGCCCGATCGAAGGACGATAAGAAATTTTTAAGTGATCGGCTTCAGTCCGCGAACTGGCTGGTCCGGGCCCTCCATCAGCGAGCTGAGACGATACTGAAAGTCGCATCCGAACTTGTAGTTCAGCAGGAAACGTTTTTTGAGAAAGGTGTCGAATTTATGCAGCCGCTGACGCTGCGTGACGTCGCTAATGTTGTCGGCGTCCATGAAAGTACGGTTAGTCGGGTGACAGCAAACAAGTATCTAGGGACGAGTTATGGCACCTTCGAGATGAAATATTTCTTTAGTTCTGCCATCGGCCAGGGGAAGAGTGGTGAGCCCAGATCAGCTAAGTCTATCGGTTTCCGCATCAAAGCTCTGATTGATCGTGAAACCCATAAAAGCGTGTTGTCTGATCACAGGATCGTTGACATTCTGCGCGACGAGGGGGTCGATATAGCGCGACGTACCGTTGCAAAGTACCGGGATGAAATGCATATCCCGTCATCAGTGCAGCGGCGCCGGGACAAAGCACTTCAAGTCTATGCGCTGGCTGTGCCTGTTAGTATTGACTAAGCTGGGGTCGCTGCTATTTTCCGCGGTCTTGAACGACGGTAGCGTTTTCGCTGCTGTAGCTTTCAGTTTTTTTGAGGTTTTCGCGGGCTCTTTTACCGCTGGTATTTGAGGTGCTCCTGCCCAATGGATAACGGTGCATGAAAGTTAGACTTTCAGGAAAACGATTCGTTAACAGAAACACCTTCCGGGCCTTTGCCGAGGGTCGTCTCGGCAACGTCGTAGAACAATATTTCGATATCACGATTGATTTCAATGCCACGTTATCACGGCCCGTTGGAGATCGATGATGGAAATCGAAAACATTCTCAATCAGCGCTCAGTCATGACATCGCTGCAGGCGTCGAGCAAAAAGCATATCCTCCAGGAGCTTGCGTGTCAGGCGTCATGCGCGACGGGGCTTGACGAACGTGCGGTTCTGGATGTGCTGCTTGAGCGTGAACGTCTTGGAACGACGGGTGTTGGATCTGGAATCGCCATACCGCACGGGAAACTGCCGGGCCTTGATAAGCTCTATGGTTGTTTTGTTCGGCTCGAGACACCTATCGACTTCGATTCCGTGGATAATGAGCCCGTAGATCTGATTTTTCTTCTGCTTGCACCGGAATCGGCCGGCGCGGATCATCTAAAAGCTCTCGCGCGAATTTCCCGCATCCTTCGAGACGTCGCGCATTGTAAAAAACTTCGCACCGCCGCCGGATCCCACAAGATATATAACTTGCTGACCGCAGATATTCAGAGCCGCGCTGCCTAAGAACCGCTTTTCATCAAACCCTAGTGGACGCTGACGGGCTCCATGTCGTTTTGACGGACGACCGCGAAAGTGACGTCTCGGTCGGCTTCCATTAGCGCAATTTCAGAGCCATCTGCTGCGTGGACTGCGTATTTCAGTGATGTACCGTCTGACACGACCTTGACGTAAGCGACGTGATCCATTCCGAGCATTTCAAAATCCGTCGCCGATAATTGGCTAAATTCTGTTTCATTGGGCTGCATTTTATTTGTCCACTTCTGATTAATGTTCTGATCGGCACTGGTTCGCTTAATTAATCGTTTAGAGAGCTTTTTCTTCCGATTCGATATCTATCGGTCTGAGAACAGGCTGCTGGTGAGCCGGTGCTGACTTGATCTCAATTGTACGTGTCTGGGTCTCGACGATCGGCCGTTTGATGTTCACATGTAAAAGCCCGTTATCGAGCTCTGCACCCACTATCTCTATTCCTTCGGCTAGCACAAAAGATTTTCGAAACTGCCGCGCCGCTATTCCGCGATGCAGAAATTTACGGCTGGGGTCGTCGACCTGCCGTCCACGAATTACCAGTTGCGTATCTTCAATTGCAACTGAGAGCTGATCCTTATCAAATCCCGCAACGGCGAGCGAAATACGGATATCATCGTCCGAGACGCGCTCGATATTGTAGGGCGGATAGCCGCCGGACGATTTGGAAACACGATCGAGCGTTTGTTCGAGATCATCGAAACCTAATAGAAACGGGCTGTTAAAATGTGAAAGTCGTGCCATGTCGATCCTCCTCATCTGAGCGAGTAATCCCTTCAACGAATCCTGCAGAGACTTCCGTCCTTCTGGATATGTGGCTTGGTACCCCGATATTCAAGATCACGAACTCTCAGTTGGTGATTTAGAACCCTCTATAACACTATATAACAGGGCCGCGGCCTGATCGTGCCTTCTAGGTGCCCGCCTAAAGGGGGTGTTCGGCGGATATCATGCAGGAGGGAAGAGTTTTAATGTCCATTTGCGTTCATTGTGTTCGCAAAGATCGCGACCACTTTCGCTGGAAATATCCGGTTTGAAAATGACGCCGCAATTTATTTATTCCGGCAGAGCACTCGAGCAATTTCTGAGAAAACAGCGTCTGGTTTGACCTAATAATGTACAGAAAGAGCGATTAGACGGGGCTCGTCGTTGATCTGCTTTACCAGCCGCGGCAGGTCGTAAAAATAACTCGTCCGGTTTTTGTCGGTCCGGGCAAAATCTATGGTCGTATGTGGCAGACCTTCCCAGTTGGTCATCAGACAGCATGTGCGAAGGGGTTCAAAAATCTTCGATCATATCCCCCGCGGAGAAAAAACTTAGTAAAGCGAGCGTCAGGGGCATGTCGTCGCCTTGTGTGGCCCGATGTTGGCAAGTCTGATGTGAAAAACCAAAAGATATGAGAAACAAGGGCTTAGCTGTTTCCAGCTAAGCCCTTGTTTTTCTGGTGGAGCCAGACGGAATCGAACCGACGACCTCTACAATGCCATTGTAGCGCTCTCCCAACTGAGCTATGGCCCCGAACTTCTTTGCTATCCACCGGGCAGCGCCGGAACGGCGAATCAGGCGACACCAGGATTCTGACCAATCGCACTGTATGAATGCGCAGGCCCTGCCGCAAGACAAATTTTAGAGTCAGCTATCGTTACTTGGATCTGTGTCTTTCGCCTTATCCAAAACCTCTGAAACATCAGGGTCGGAGGTGATGGTGTCCCCATCTTCATCGCCGTCGGAGATGATGTCATCGTCGTTGTCGTCATCCAGATCTATCGATGCATCTTCGATATCTAGCGTATCATCATCAACAATGTTCTCCGTGTCTTCCGATACCGTTTCTTCTGAAATCGGCTCGGCTGCTGCGGCCTTGGCTTTGCTAGCAGCCGCGGCTCGCGCACGGCGCGGACGCACCAAAGCTAGTGGGTCAAATTCCGTATTGCAGCTTGGGCATACGATCGGATCGCGCTGCATGTCGTAAAATCGCGCGCCACACCCAAGGCAGGTGCGCTTAAGCCCCCATTCTGGCTTAGCCAAAAGCTGTCTCCATTAAAATCTGTGTTCGATCGGGAGCCTTTGCCATGTTCGGCGAGGTCTGTCAAAAGCAAAATCATCCCCGTGCTTGCAGCCTACGCTTATTATGGTAGAGACGGGTCTCGTTAACTAGCAGTTAAAGGGCGCTTCAAGCGCATTCAGGATGACACAGTGAGAAAACTTGTTTCCCGGTCTGCCCCCGCTTTGACAGGCAGTGTCGCTGTCCCCGGCGACAAATCCATATCGCACCGGGCTCTGATGATAGGAGCATCGGCGGTCGGTAAGACCGAAATTCGTGGGTTGCTAGAAGGTGAAGACGTCTTGTGTACCGCTGCCGCCCTTCGGGAATTCGGGGCGCGGATCGAACAGCAGGGCGATGTGTGGTCAGTGACCGGCGTTGGGGTTGGCGGATTTTCGCAACCCGAAAATATTATAGATGTTGGGAATGCCGGGACCGCGGCGCGCCTTTTGATGGGCTTATTGGCCAGCCAGGATCTGAAAGTATACTTTACTGGCGACGCGTCGCTGCGGTCGCGACCGATGAACCGAGTTATCGAGCCACTGTCGAAGATGGGCGCTGCCTTTGATGCGCGTGAAGGTGGTCGGATGCCGCTAACTCTGCACGGTGCCTGCGAACCGATCCCGATCAACTACGATCTGCCGATGCCGTCGGCGCAGGTGAAATCGGCGGTTCTGCTGGCCGCGCTCAATACACCTGGCACAACTACTGTCACCGAACGTGAGGCGACACGCGACCATACTGAAAACATGCTCCGCTCATTTGGTGCCTCTATCGAGGTCTCTATTATGCACGATGGTGGGCGAAAGATTGCCGTGAGTGGTTTTGCCGAAATGATAGCTACTAATGTCATGGTGCCAGGCGATCCATCCTCGGCGGCTTATCCTGGTGTGGCGGCGTTGATTGTGCCCGGGTCCGAAGTGACGGTCGAAAATGTCGGTATGAACCCGTTACGCGCGGGCCTGTTCGAGACATTGCGCGAAATGGGCGCGGATCTAACATTGACCCGGCGGCGTTTTTCCGCTGGAGAACAGGTGGCAGATATCACATTTCGTCATGGCCCCCTGACCGGGGTTGATATACCCGCTGCGCGCGCGCCAACTATGATCGATGAATATCCGATTGTCGCTGTTGCGGCGGCGGTTGCCAAGGGTGAGACGCGGATGCGTGGACTGGCGGAACTGCGTTTAAAAGAAAGTGACCGGTTCTTGGCTATCCTCGAAGGTCTCACCGCGAGCGGTGTCGCGGTTAAAGCGGATGGCGACGATATCGTAATCCAGGGCTGCGGCGGCTTGCTGGAAGGTGGGTCTGAAATTGCCGTCAATCTTGATCACCGGGTCGCGATGTCGTTTCTCGTCCTCGGAGTTGCTGCGCAACAACCCATTTCGATTGATGATGCCGCCGCGATAGGGACGAGTTTTCCGGGTTTCGTCGAATTGATGAACGGTATCGGCATGCAAATTTCGGAGCAAAAATTCGAGACCGGTGCTTAATGGGTGGCCCCGTTATCATTGCCGTTGACGGACCGGCAGCGAGCGGGAAGGGAACCCTTGCCAGGCGCCTCGCGGCTGAACTCGGCTATGCCTATCTCGATACCGGGTTGCTCTACCGTGCAGTCGGCCTGGCCCTGCTCAATTCTGGCCGAGACCCGGCTGATGAAACGGCGGCGACCGCCGCTGCCACTGCTTTTGACGCGGCGTCGGCTGATTACTCCGACCCGGCGCTCCGCGCTGAAGAAACCGGCAAGGCGGCTGGCACCGTCGCAGCCTTTCCGTTGGTGCGTGCAGCCCTTGTTGAGGTTCAGCGCCAGTTTGCAGCAAATCCGCCGGGTGATAAGCTGGGGGCCGTTATGGATGGCCGTGATATAGGCACGGTTATTTGCCCCGATGCTACCCATAAATTTTTTATCGAGGCCGAGATTGAGGAAAGGGCGCGTCGCCGGGTTAAGGAGTTGCAGGGTCGGGGCAATGCGGTTATACCTGCGCAAGTTCTGCAGGAAATGAAAGAACGTGACGAGCGGGATCGCAACCGCGCCGTCGCACCTCTGGCACCAGCAGCCGACGCGTCTGTCGTTAATACGACAAATCTAAACGCCGACGCCACATTTGCCTTGGCAATGTCTCTCATCCGATAGCGGAACACATGGAGCAAATATAAGGGTCTTGAGGACCGTGGCCTAAAAAGGGGTGCGGCCCGCTCGGGTTTATGTTGTTCCAGAAAGGTAAAATCAGGAAATATTATGGCTACAGAAATGACAAATATGGCGAGTGGAGGTCTCAAAGAAGACTTCGCTGCTCTGCTGGAGGAAAGCTTCGGCGACGGCAACCTCACAGAAGGTTCTGTGATTAAGGGTACGGTGCTCTCGATCGACGGCGACAACGTTTTGATTGATGTCGGTCTGAAGTCTGAGGGGCGTGTCGCTCTTAAAGAATTTGGCATGCCAGGCCAGCCTGCAGAGATTGAGGTCGGTGATGTAGTCGACGTCTATCTGGAGCGGATGGAAAATAAAAATGGCGAAGCAGTGCTCAGCCGCGAGCGCGCGCGCCGCGAAGAAGCATGGACGCTTCTGGAGATAGCGTTCGAAAAAACCGAGCGCGTCACCGGCACGATCTTTGGCCGGGTCAAAGGCGGCTTTACGGTCGATCTTTCTGGCGCCGTGGCTTTCCTGCCCGGCAGCCAAGTGGATGTCCGTCCGATCCGTGATGTCGGGCCGTTAATGGGAGCGCCGCAGCCGTTCCAGATCCTGAAAATGGATCGCCGCCGCGGTAATATCGTGGTTTCGCGGCGGGCCGTTTTAGAAGAATCGAGAGCCGAGCAGCGTAATGAACTTCTCGCCAACCTCAAGGAGGGCCAAATTCTTGAAGGCATGGTCAAAAACATCACCGATTATGGCGCGTTCGTCGATCTCGGCGGTGTCGACGGTCTGCTGCATGTCACCGATATCGCGTGGCGCCGCATCAACCATCCGACCGAAGCACTGACGATTGGTCAGACCGTCAAGGTTCAGGTCATTCGCTACAATTCTGAAACCCAGCGTATCTCGCTCGGTATGAAGCAGCTCGACGCAGATCCGTGGGAAGGTGTGGAACTGAAATATCCGATCGGCGCCAAGTTCACTGGCCGTGTCAGCAACATCACCGACTACGGGGCGTTTGTGGAGCTGGAACCTGGCGTCGAAGGCCTGGTCCATGTTTCCGAAATGAGCTGGACCAAGAAAAACGTGCATCCCGGCAAAATTGTTTCGACCAGCCAAGAAGTCGACGTAATGGTGCTGGAAGTGGATCCGCAGAAACGGCGGATCAGCCTTGGCCTTAAACAATGCCATGATAATCCGTGGGATTCTTTCGCGGCGGACTTCCCGTCCGGCCAGGAAATCGAAGGTGAGATTAAGAATATCACCGAATTTGGTCTGTTTGTCGGTTTGGCCGGAGATATCGACGGCATGGTGCATCTTTCCGACCTGTCGTGGGAACAGGATGGCGAAGAAGCCGTCAATCAATACGAGAAAGGCCAAATAGTCAAAGCCCGCATCCTCGACGTCGATGTCGAGAAAGAGCGGATCAGCCTTGGCATTAAGCAGCTCTCGGACGATCCCTATGCATCTGCAATGGACGGAATCACTAAGGGTGATACGGTTACCTGCACGGTTAGTGCAATTAACGATGGTGGGCTCGAGGTTTCGGTCTCCGGCGGTTTGCCGGGCTTTATCCGCCGTGCCGATCTGTCGCGTGAACGCAGTGAGCAGCGCCCTGATCGTTATGCAGTTGGCGACCGGATCGACGCGCGGATCACCAATATCGATAAACGGGAACGTAAGATCAACTTGTCGGTCAAGGCTCACGAGATGGCCGAGGAAAAGCAAGCAATGGCGGAATACGGTTCGTCCGACTCCGGCGCAAGCCTTGGCGATATTCTTGGTGCTGCGCTGACAAAGGCGCGGGAAGAGGGCGATGGTGGCGAAGACGTTTCTGCCGCTCAAGCAGCACCGCCAGCAGAGAAAGCAGCTGCCGAAAAAACCCTAGCAGAGGAAACGGCCGCGGAAGAATCTGCTGCTGAAACGATTGACGACGATCAGGAGAAATCCTGATCGTCAGTGTTAGCTGAACTGCAAACACCCATGATAATCAGTGTCGCAGGCTGATGGCCTATGGTTCCGACTATCTCGTCGATCGTCGCCGACTGAAACGCCGATTGAGATTCTGGCAGGTAGTGTCAGTCGTAGCGATTGTCGGCACGATAGTGGCGTCATTTAGCCGTTTTGGAGACACTGTTTTGGGCGGCGATTTCATTGCCAGGGTCTTTGTTAAGGGAATCATCGTTCAGGATGATCAGCGCCTTTTGGCATTGAGCGACCTTGCCAAGAACGATGCCGTTAAGGCAGTGATCCTGCGGATAGACAGCCCTGGCGGAACCATTGTTGGCGGCGAAACTCTTTACCGCGCCGTCCTAGATCTCGCAAAGGAAAAACCCGTCGTTGCAGTGATGGACGCTATGGCGGCGTCGGCGGGCTATATGGCGGCGATCGGAGCAGACCGTTTGTTTGCCCGCGAAGGTACACTGACCGGCTCTATCGGTGTAATCCTCCAGACGACCGAGGTGACTAAGCTTCTTGAAATGATCGGCGTTTCTGCCCGTTCCTTCAAAAGTGGGCCGTTGAAGTCGTCCCCGTCGCCGGTCGAGCGGATCACGCCCAAAGTCGAAGCTATAACTCAAGAGTTGATCGACGAGGTTTATCGCATGTTTCGCGATATGGTTCTCGAGCGGCGGAATATGGAACCAGGGGAAGAATTTAAGTTTGCGGACGGACGTATCTTTACCGGCCGTCAGGCATTAAAGAACGGTTTGATCGATGAAATCGGCGGTGAGAAAGTAGCGATCACTTGGCTCGAAAAAGAAAAAGAGGTTCCTAAAGACCTCCGCGTCCTCACGGTCAACCAGCGCCGTGATGTTGATAATTTGATTGAGCGTTTGGGAAGTCTGGCGCGAAAAACGATTTTGTCAGAACGACTTACCCTTGACGGGTTGATTTCGGTCTGGCAACCTCAGAGTCATTAATTGTGTAGAAACCGTGCAGTCAAATCCTGCTGACGGGTCTAAGAGGCTACTAATTCTGATGAAGGCGGCGCGCAGAAAACGATAAGCTTCGGGACGAGGAAGGGGGCGCGATAAATGACTAAGTCTGAACTTATTCTGAGGCTGGCGGAGAGCAATCCCCATCTTTATCAGCGCGATGTCGAACGTATTGTCTCGACAATTTTTGATGAAATTTCGACCGCACTTGCCCGCGGTGACCGGGTAGAATTGCGCGGCTTCGGAGCGTTTTCCGTGAAGACCCGTGATGCACGTACCGGCCGAAATCCACGCACCGGCGAGTCCGTTCACGTTGCGAAGAAGTTCGTGCCATTTTTCAAATCAGGCAAGGATCTGCGCGACCGACTGAACGACCGGAAGTAGCAGTGCCTGCCAGGCACACTCTTATCCTCAAGAATATTCGCACGATTTCTGACCGTATGGTTAGAACATCAGGAACGCCTGCCTTTCAGGAAATATCGTGATGCGTCAGCTCTTTGGCATCGTTGTTTTTGTGCCGCTGGCACTGATCACCGGCATCTTTGCGGTTGAGAATCGGTCGCCGCTGGCGCTCCAAATATGGCCGTTGCCCGGTGTGCAGGAAATGTGGGCATCGGTTTGGATTCTTGGTCTTCTAGCGATTGGCATCGTCGTTGGACTATCTATCGGTTGGCTTGCTGGCGGTTCATCGCGGCGCCGCGCCCGCCGGGTAGAACGGATGAATCGCAAGCTCCAACGCCAGCTTACAGAGCGGAATGCTGATCCAGCCAATGTCGGCTCTAGCCTACCTATCGGCTCGTCGCCCGAGCCGCGCGATCGCGCATCATCGGTTGCCCGCATCGAAAACTAGAGTGCCTTATTATCGAATGTTTGGGTGATGGCTGTGACGATTTGTGAACAGCGGGTAAAATGTTCTATTAAACCGCTATCACTTTTCTAGGAACGATCCGATGACCGAGATATCGCCGATAGACCGCATCTTCTGTGCCGTCGACACGCCCGAGCTAGATGATGCGCTAATGCTGGCCGACCTGCTTGCGGGCGAAGTCGGTGCGATCAAACTCGGCAAGGAATTCTTCACAGCGCATGGGCCGGACGGCGTGAAACGCATAGCCGACTGCGGCAACAAGATTTTTCTTGACCTTAAATTTCATGACATCCCGAATACTGTTGCTGGGAGTATTAGGGCGGCCCTTCGGCTGAATTGCGCAGTGATGACCGTACATGCGTCGGGTGGTCCTGCAATGCTGAAAGCCGCGTGCGATACCGCTGCCGAGGCCGGTGAGAAACGCCCAAAGATCGTTGCAGTTACGGTGCTGACCAGCATGGACGAGTCCGATCTTGCAGCCGTCGGTCAGCAGGGCTCGGCCGCGGAACAGGTGCTGCGGCTGGCCCGCCTTACCGAGGCTTCCGGCGTCGATGGTGTTGTCTGCTCACCGCACGAGGTGGCTTCGTTGCGTCGCGAACTCGGCGATGATTTTGCCCTTGTCGTCCCCGGAATCCGGCCCGACTGGGCAAGTGAAGACGATCAGAAACGTATTATGACGCCGGCCGAAGCCGCGGCTGCCGGAGCAAATCATTTGGTAATTGGCCGACCGATCACGAGATCGGACGACCCTGTTAGCGCCGCTCGGCGCATTGCCGATGAGATTGCGGAATCGGTTCTATGACCGTCGATGCCAAAATTTGCGGTGTCAGCGATCGGGCTGCAATCAATGCATCGGTTGATGGTGGGGCACGATATGTGGGGTTCGTCTTTTTCCCCCGCTCGCCGCGCCACGTCACGCCGACCCAAGCGGCGGCGCTGTCGGCGCTGTTACCTGAAAGCGTTATTCCCGTCGCGCTTGCGGTTGACCCCAACGATGACTTGATTGCCGAGATCGATGCGCAGGTTGGGATATCGATGTTCCAGCTGCACGGCAGCGAGACTTCGGAACGCGTGGCCGACATTAAGTCTCGTACCGGTAAACCAGTGATGAAAGCTATAAGGGTATCGGCGGCATCCGATTTCGATTCTGCGTTATCGTATCTGGATGTTGCCGATATGCTGCTCTTCGACGCTAAGCCGCCGTCAGATATGGCGAACGCACTACCCGGCGGCAATGCCGTTTCATTTGATTGGACGCTTTTGGCGGGCCGTGACTGGCCGCTGCCCTGGATGTTATCCGGCGGTCTTGACCCAAAAAATATCGCTGAGGCAATCGGGATTTCGAGGGCGGCCGCGGTGGATGTATCGTCGGGGGTTGAAAGCAGCCCCGGGGTCAAGGATGCCGTGTTGATTTCGGAATTTCTAGAAGCTGTAAATCACGTGCAATAAGAGCTGTGCCTGCGCGAATTCGTGCGCTAAACAATCCCTCATGACCGATACCTTGAATACATACCGCGCTGGGCCTGACGAGAATGGACATTTTGGCATTTACGGCGGGCGTTACGTTGCAGAGACGTTGACGCCGCTGCTGCGTGAAGTCGAAGAAGCCTATGATTTGGCCAAGGCAGATTCTGCGTTTCGCGCCGAATTTGATGACCTGATGACCCACTACGTCGGCCGGCCAAGCCCTCTGTATTTTGCATCGCGGATTACCCGGCACTGCGGCGGCGCCAAGGTTTATTTTAAGCGTGACGAATTGAACCACACGGGCGCGCACAAGATCAACAACACGTTAGGTCAGGTGTTGCTCGCCCGGAGGATGGGAAAGACCCGCGTCATCGCCGAGACCGGTGCTGGACAGCACGGGGTCGCCACGGCGACGATCTGCGCTCTGTTTGGTATCCCCTGCGTTGTCTACATGGGCGCGGTGGATATTGAGCGGCAGAAACCGAACGTCTTCCGGATGAAATTGCTCGGTGCAGAGGTCGTGCCGGTCAATACGGGATCGTCCACTCTTAAGGATGCGATGAATGGTGCGCTGCGTGACTGGGTTGCCCATGTAGATGACACTTTTTATGTTATCGGGACCGTGGCTGGGCCGCATCCCTACCCGGCGATGGTTCGGGATTTTCAGTCGGTGATCGGTATCGAAACCCGCGAACAGATTATGGCTACCGAGGGCCGGCTGCCCGACACGCTTGTGGCCTGCATAGGTGGTGGTTCGAACGCCATGGGTCTGTTCCATCCGTTTCTCGATGATGACGGCATCCGTATCGTAGGTGTCGAAGCAGCAGGGGATGGTATCAATACCGACCGCCACGCAGCGTCCCTATCCGGCGGGAAGCCGGGGGTTCTGCACGGCAACCGGACCTATCTATTGCAGGATGATGACGGCCAGATCGCGGACGCGCATTCGATTTCCGCTGGGCTTGATTATCCTGGCATAGGGCCGGAGCATGCATGGCTGCACGATAGCGGCCGGGTTGATTATGTATCGGCGACGGATACCGATGCGCTTGACGCCTTTCAGCTCTGCAGCAAACTTGAGGGTATCATACCGGCGTTGGAGCCATCACACGCGCTGGCGTATGTGCTGAAGATCGCCCCTGATTTACCGTCAGACCACATCATTGTGATGAATATGTGCGGCCGTGGCGACAAGGACGTCTTTTCCGTCGCAGATGCGCTCGGGGTAACCCTGTGAGTCGGCTGGAGAACCGGTTCGCCGCACTTCGCGCCGAAGGGCGTGGGGGTCTGGTAACCTTTGTGACCGCCGGTGATCCAAATGCCGAACTGTCGACCGAAATACTCTCTGGTTTGCCCGACGCCGGTGCCGACGTAATTGAGCTCGGCATGCCGTTTACCGATCCGATGGCCGATGGTCCAGCGATCGAAATTGCGTCGGAGCGCGCACTGGCGCGAGGCCAGAACATGGTGCGGACTTTAGAGATGGTAATGGCATTCCGCAAAACCGACAGTGTGACGCCGATCGTCCTCATGGGATACTACAACCCCATTTACGCTTATGGCCCGAAAAAATTTAGCGCTGATGCAGCCGGTGCAGGGGTAGATGGGCTGATTATTGTCGATCTGCCACCCGAGGAAGAAGCTGAATTTAGTGTTCCTGCCCGTGCTGCCGGGATAGATATGATCCGTCTAGTGGCGCCAACAACGACGGATCAACGAATCGCTACCCTCGTCGAAAATGCGTCAGGATTCATCTATTATGTGTCAGTAAGAGGAATTACTGGTACTAGTTCTGCGGCGACCAGCGAGATTGCGTCGAACGTGGCGCGCATCAGAAAACAGACTGATCTGCCTATCGCCGTCGGATTCGGCATCCGCACTCCATCTCAGGCGGCAGAAGTCGCTGACATTGCAGATGCTGCGGTGGTCGGCACGGCGATCGTTGAAAAGATTGCCGCGGCGCTCGACTCGGGCGGTGCACCGGCAGGTGAGGTGGTTGGAGATACCCTCCGTTATGTATCGCTTCTTGCCGATGCAGTGAGATCCGCGCGAGATGGAAACGCTCCGTGAACTGGCTGAATAACTACGTTCGACCAAAAATCCGCTCGCTGGTTGGCGCAAAATCGGATGTACCTGAAAACCTTTGGGTGCAATGTCCGTCCTGCGGTCAGATGCTTTTCCACCGTGATCTGGAAGATAATCTAAATGTCTGTACCAACTGCGGGCATCATATGCGTCTACCAGCGCGTAAGCGGCTGGAAACGCTATTCGACGGCGGCAAGTTTCAGGAAATTGAATTACCGGAGAATGTCGTCGACCCGTTGAAGTTCCGGGACCGCAAAAGATATACGGAGCGGCTAAAGGATTCCCGGTCGGCAACAGGCCGTTCAGACGCGATTATCGTTGCGCATGGCGAGGTAGGTGGCTGTAAAACGGTTATTGCCGCGTTCGACTTTTCTTTTATGGGCGGCTCGATGGGCATTGCCGTGGGCAATGGCATTCTCGCCGGGGCGCAGCTTGCTGTATTGCAGGATGCGGCCTTTGTTGCAATTCCGTCTTCGGGAGGGGCACGCATGCAGGAGGGTATCTTGTCGCTGATGCAGATGCCGCGCACGACTATTGCTGTCCAGCAGGTCAAGGAAGCCGGGCTTCCCTATATCGTGGTGCTGGCTGATCCCACCACCGGCGGTGTTACCGCATCTTTTGCTATGCTTGGCGATGTCGCGATGGCCGAACCAGGCTCGATCATCGGCTTTGCCGGTGCCCGCGTGATCAAGGAAACGATCCGAGAAAAACTGCCCGAAGGCTTTCAGCGCTCCGAATACCTACTCGATCACGGCATGATTGATATGGTCGTCAAACGGCACGAGCTCAAAGAGCATCTTGCCCGGGTCATTGATTTGCTCGTGCGTAATTCGCCCGGTACCGGCGTGAACGATGCCTCAAAATCCGCAACAGACTGATGCCATCCTTGAGCGGCTGACGGAACTACATCCCAAGCTGATAGACCTTAGGTTGGAGCGCATTGAGAGGCTCTTGGCGGCTTTGGGGAACCCCGAACGGCATTTGCCACCTGTCGTGCATGTTGCCGGCACAAACGGGAAGGGGTCGACGATTTCCTTTATGCGTGCGATTGCCGAAGCGGCAGGACTAACGGTTCATACTTACACATCGCCGCATCTGGTCCGTTTTCATGAGCGCATAAAGCTCAACGGTAAAACGATTGAAGAACATCGCCTTCTACAAATCCTCGAGGAATGCGAAGTCGCGAATGAGGGCGCGCCGATCACGTTCTTTGAAATCACGACCGCCGCTGCATTTGTCGCCTATGCGCGCAACCCGGCAGACCTTCTTTTGCTCGAGACCGGTCTGGGCGGCAGATTTGATTCAACCAATGTGTTGGAAGCGCCCGCCGTCACGGTGATAACGCCTATTTCGTTAGATCATACAGAATATCTTGGCGAAACTGTGGAAAAGATCGCGTTCGAGAAAGCTGGGATATTGAAACCAGGCGTCCCCGCCATTATCGGGCCGCAGCAGCCAGCGGCGCTGGCCGTGATTGAGCGTCGTTCCAAGGAAATCGATGTCCCGCTGACGATTTCGGGCATCGACTGGTTGGCGCGGCCGGAAAGAGCAGACGGTATGGTCTATCGCGATGACCAAGGCGAGATGGTCTTGCCGGTGCCAGGCCTTTTAGGTGTGCACCAGATTGACAATGCTGGAACGGCAATCGCCGCGCTGCGGAACCGGAATTGGTTAGGTTTCAGTTTTGAGGATTTTGCCGCCGGAATTTCGATGGCGCATTGGCCAGGGCGCCTGCAAAGATTGGAAAACAGCCCACTAGCGAAATTGACGCCGCCGGGGTGGGAGATCTGGCTGGATGGTGGGCACAATCCTGCGGCTGGTGAAGTGCTTGCAACGACCTTTGCGGGCTGGACGAAAAAGCCATGCGTGTTGGTGTGTGCTATGCAGGAAAACAAAGATGCCGCTGGGTTTTTGGCACCGCTGGCACAGACAGCAGACCGCCTGATTGCGATAGATCTGCCCGGTGATACTCCGGATATTGGGTCAGCTGTACTTGCTGATACAGCATGTGCTTTCGGCATCGATGCAGAGATTGTGAGCACGCTAGACAATGCCCTTGGCCGCTTGTCGGGCGCGCCGGGGCGAGTGCTTATCTGTGGTTCGTTATATCTTGCTGGCCATGTGTTGGCACGGCACCCAGCGTAATATTGGGCCTTAAGCCAGCCCTGCCGACATCACGCTGTTTAGCCGGCGTGAAAATGCGGCCGGATCAGGCACCTTCTCCCCCTCGATGATACGGGCCTGATCGAGTAATAGCCAGGCGGCGTCCTCGACCTTCGGGCCTGCGCCGTCCTTGCCCACCGAGTTTGCAAGCGAGGCGACGAGCGGGTGATGCGGATTGATCTCAAGGATGCGCTTGAACGCTTGTTCGAGCTGATTGTGCTGTTTGAGCATTCGCTCGATCCGAAGATCCATATCACCCTCGTCTGAAATCAGGCAGACCGCGCTATCTGTGAGTCGCTCTGATACACGAACATCCTTTACTTCCTCGTCGAGGGTCAGTTTGAACATCGCAATCAGCGCATCGACCTTTCCTTCATCAAAAGATTTCGTTTTGTCTTCCTCTTTGTCACCGGCCGTCTCTTTCGCAACCTTGTCTAGATCTGCCCCTGCACGGGTCGCGGATTTGAAGGGTTTGCCCTCAAATTCACCCACTGCCGGTAGCCAGAATTCATCTACGGCATCGGTAAGTAGTAGAACTTCGATGCCCTTAACCGCGAAGCCTTCGAGCTGGGGGCTTTTTCGGACCTGGTCGATTTCATCGCCTGAGATGTAATAGATCGCATCCTGGCCATCTTTCATTCGGCCGGCGTAGTCGGCAAGGCTGATCAGTTCGTCGCCGCTGGTTGTTGACTGGAAGCGGCAGATTTTTTGGATGGCCTCACGGTTCTCTGCATCCTCGTACAGCCCTTCCTTGATGACGGCACCAAAATTACCCCAGAATGTCTTGTATTCATCCGGGGATTTATCAGCCTTTTTACCAAGCTCGGTCAGCACTCGCTTGACGATAGCAGCACGCATGCGAGTGATCATTGGATTGTTCTGCAGGATTTCCCGGCTGACGTTCAACGGCAGATCCTCTGAATCCACGATACCTCGGAGGAACCTCAGCCATGACGGCACCAACCCTTCAGCTTCGTCAGTGATGAAGACGCGTTTAACGTATAAGCGTATGCCGTGCTTGCGGCTTGGATCGAAAAGGTCGAAAGGTTTGGCCGAGGGTAGAAAGAGAAGATTCGTATATTCTAGAGTACCTTCGACTCGCCAATGTAGGTTCATGAAAGGCTCATCGAAGCCGCCTACATGATGATAAAACTCGATATATTGCTCGTTGGTTATGTCTTGCTTCTGACGGGTCCAAATCGCCGATGCTTCGTTGATATCTTGCTCTTGGCCATCCGCGCCTTTGAGCACGATCGGCAAGGCGATGTGGTCGGAATAGGTCTTGATGATGTGCCGCAAGCGCGGTTCTTCCAAGAATTCGTCTTCGTCCTTCCTTAGTGTCATCCTAATTGTAGTGCCACGCCCTTTTCGTTCGCCTTCGCTGATGGTAAATTCACCCGTGCCGTCGGATATCCAGCGCCAAGCTTGGTCTTCGCCCGCCCTTCGGCTGATAACTTCGACTTTGCTAGCAACCATGAACGCTGAATAGAAGCCGACACCGAACTTGCCGATCGCGTTTAGCTCGGCGCCCTCTTCGGCGTGGTGCTCTTCGAGGTAGGCCGTGGTGCCGGACCGGGCGATGGTACCAAGGTCGGAAATCAGGCCATCGCGGTTCATGCCTATACCGTTATCGGCCAGTTCCAGAACCCGCGCTTCCTTGTCCACCGTTATGCGCACCTTAAAGTCCGGTTCATCCGCAATTAGGTTAGGTTCTGTAAGCGCTTCGTAACGTAGCCGATCACAGGCATCTGATGCGTTCGAGATCAACTCGCGTAAAAAGATCTCCTTCTGGCTGTATAATGAATTCGCAACGATGTGAAGGAGGCGAGAGACTTCGGTCTCGAACCTCAGCTTTTCTTCTGCCATCGGCCTGGTTCTCCTAAATTGATAGTCCGTTTTCTGCAGGAATATGTTGTGCCAGCGAGACGATTTCAACCCCTTGCCAGCCGGGCCGCCTAAGGCCATTCTGCGCCTATGTCAGGTGTCGAACCACTGCCGATCGTGACGGCCGTTCTGGGCCCCACCAATACCGGCAAAACACACTATGCGATAGAGCGAATGCTGGGTCATGAGTCGGGCGTCATCGGTTTTCCACTGCGCCTGCTGGCCCGCGAGAATTATGACCGGGTGGTGCGTGAAAAGGGCGCGGCCCGGGTTGCGTTGGTCACTGGGGAGGAAAAAATTCTTCCGCCGACGGCGACTTATTTTATCTGCACAGTCGAAAGCATGCCGCTTGATCGTCAGGTCGACTTTCTAGCTATCGACGAAATCCAGATGTGTGCTGATCCGGAGCGCGGCCATATTTTTACCGACCGCCTGCTGCGCGCGCGCGGCACTGAAGAAACGTTGTTTCTCGGCGCCGACACGGTTCGATTGCTAATTCAGCGTCTGGTCCCCGGCACTGAATTTATCAGCCGGCCGCGGCTGTCGAGATTGTCTTACGTCGGGCCACGGAAGATCACCCGCTTACCGAGGCGCAGCGCTATTGTCGCGTTCTCGATTAACGAAGTTTATGCGATTGCCGAACTTATGCGCCGCCAGCGCGGCGGCACGGCGGTGGTTCTGGGCGCTCTCAGCCCGCGCACCCGCAACGCCCAGGTCGAGATGTATCAGGGTGGCGAGGTT
>MDTB01096641.1_pt1 | contig 27470 bp, 28 predicted proteins | sample 811161 | NCBI WGS metagenome assembly MDTB01 (sample SAMN05326650, study PRJNA326480) | marine metagenome | isolation source: seawater | place: Mediterranean Sea | collected 2009 | reverse complement strand
CAATTATAGGGTCACCACCAATACCTACGCAAGTTGTTTGACCAATTCCACGAACCGATAATTGATGAACTGCTTCATAAGTTAATGTCCCTGAACGAGAAATTACTCCAACATTACCATGAGGCTTATGTATGAATCCCGGCATAATACCAATTTTAGCTTCACCTGGTGTAATAATACCAGGACAATTTGGTCCAATCATTCGTACACCTGTTTTATTCAATGCATTTTTGACAGGTACCATATCTTGTGCAGGGATACCTTCTGTAATGCAAATTACTAACTCAACACCTGAATCAATTGCTTCTAAACATGCATCAGCAGCAAATGGAGGTGGTACAAAGATTATAGATACATTGGCGTTTTCACCTTTTACTGCTTCGGTAACGGTATTAAAAATTGGAATTCCATTTGCATCTTTTTTTCCACCTTTACCCGGTGTTACACCTGCAACAACTTTAGTTCCATATTCAATCATTTGTCCAGTGTGGAATGCACCTTCTTTTCCTGTAATTCCTTGTACTACTAAACGTGTATTATTATTTACTAAAATACTCATTAAAATTCTCCTTTACTTGCTTTAACTACTTTATCAGCAGCATCTTCAAGACTGGTTGCTACAATGAATTTCAGAGGAGATTCATCAAATAATTTACTGGCAGCTTCGGCATTTGTGCCTTCCAATCGCACTACAACAGGAACATTAACATCAATTTTACCCATCGCATCAATTACACCTTGAGCTACACGGTCACAACGAACAATTCCACCAAATATATTAATTAAAATTGCATTAACATTTTGATCTTGAAGAATAATTTCAAATCCTTGTGCAACTGTTTCAGCATTTGCTACACCACCTACATCTAAAAAGTTAGCAGGTTCACCACCATATAATTTTATGATATCCATTGTACCCATTGCTAGCCCAGCACCATTAACCATACAACCAACTGTTCCATCTAATTTAATGTAATTCAAATTATACTTTTGGGCTTTAACTTCACTAGGCTCTTCTTCTGTTAAATCCTGAAGCTCAGCAATATCATTATGCTTAAATAATGCATTTCCATCAAAATTAATTTTTGAATCCAATGCAATTACCTCATCCTCTTTTGTAACAACTAATGGATTAATTTCCATGAGTGAACAATCTTTATCTTTGAAAACTTTCCAAAGATTCATAAAAGTTTTTACACCACTTTTTACTTGCGTATTTTCTAAACCAAGAGCAAAAGCTAATTGTCGTGCTTGGTATGGTTTTAAATCAACACCTGGTTCAATCCAAACTTTAAAGATTTTTTCAGGTGTTTCTTCCGCTACTTTTTCAATTTCTACACCACCTTCTGTAGAAACCATAAAACAGAATTTACTCAATGAACGATCGAGAACAATTCCTGCATAAAATTCACGACTAATATTGCTTGCAGACTCAATTAATAACCTTTGTACCAATTTTCCACTTGGACCAGTTTGATGGGTAACTAAGTTCATTCCTAAAATATTAGAGGCATGTTCTCTTACTTCGTTCATAGATTTAGCCATTTTAACTCCACCTCCTTTCCCTCGACCACCGGCATGAATTTGCGCTTTTACCATTAATGGAAAAGAACCAATTTTTTCTGCTATTTCTACAGCTTCATCTACTGAAAAAGCGGGATATCCCTCAGGGACAGGTACACCTGCATCCCTAAAAATTTGTTTACCTTGATATTCATGTATGTTCATTTAATCATTCCTTATTGTTGTTCCCTGAGTTCCTTCAATGGCACCTTCAATACAATTAATTGAAGTTATAACCACCTTTTCTCCATGGTATTTTAAAAAATTCAATGCTGCTCTAATTTTAGGTTCCATTGTTCCACGCTTAAAATGACCTTCTGCAAGACATTTCTTAATTTCAGATACAGTTGTTTGGATTAATGGTTTTTCACTTTGTTGTTTAAAATTGATGAAAATGTTATCAACATCGGTGATAATAAAAAGCTCTTCAGCTTTTAGGATTCGTCCTAGCAAGGCTGCTGACATATCTTTATCTATTACACCATCAACTCCTTCGAGATTACCTTCATTATCAAAAAAACAAGGTATACCACCACCACCGCTAGCAATGACAATTGTTCCAAAATCAATTAAATTTTTAATTGAAAGTCCATTAAATAAGTATTTTGGTATAGGAGAAGGAACCACTCTTCGCCATTCATCTGGCTCCTGTTCTTTCATTTTCCATCCAAGTTCTTTCTGAAATTTTTCAGCTTCATTTGCAGGGTATCGTCTTCCGATATATTTTGCAGGACTCTTTAAAGCTAAATCATCTGCATCTACTCGAACTTGTGAAATAAAACTTACGACTTCTCTCTCAATATTTTGCTGGTGTAAAGCATTTTGCAGTGATTGCTGAATCATATATCCAATTGCACCTTGGGTATTCGCAACTAAAATACCAAGCGGTAATTGCGGAATTTCATTTGATGCAACTTCATTTCTTCGAAGTTCATCACCAACTTGCGGACCATTCCCATGAGTGATTCCAATTTTATAATCACGATTTACAAAGTGCATAATACCTTTTAAGCTTTCACGCGTATGGGAAAATTGATCTTTTATTGTTCCAGCAGTATTTTTAGGTGAAATTGCATTTCCACCTAAGGCAATTAAGACCGTCTTACTCAATTATTCATTTCCTCTTCTTATTGGCATTGTTAGACATCTAATTCCTCCACGACCTCTAACAAGCTCTGAACCTTCAATTGTAATAATAAACTTTTGATTTGTTAATTTCCAATAATCTATATCATTTAAAAATTGTTCAACAGAAATTTGTGAATATCCTCTATTAATCAGTTCTTTTATTGTTTCATAATTACGTTTGTAACCAATAATTTTTCCCGGAGCTAATGCAAAAGAGTTAGAACCATCGGTCCATTGTTCACGCTTTTGGATATGTTCATCATCGCCACCACATTTCACTGGAATCACATTAATACCTAAATTAGATAATAATTCTAATAATGATAGATTTTCAGGTTTAATATCTTCAATACTTAACCTATTTTTATAATGAAATATATCTAAATCCACACCCTCAAATTCAGAATTGAAAAATACTGGAGGATATAAAATACATTCATCTTCACTCGCCCGAGTAAAAATAGTATCCAGATGCATTAGTTCGCGTTTTTTAGGTAAATTCACGCCTATAACAGATTTAAATCCCTCTTTAAAAAAGTATGGGGCTAAAATTTTTACTGATTCTTTTGTCGTTCTTTCACTAATACCGATAATAACAATATTGGGGTTAAATATCATCACATCACCTCCCTCAACACTCAAATCATCAGAAAATTCTTTTATATTAATCTTATTAAAATCTTTAAAAAATGAATGATTATTAAAAAGACATGTTGAAAGTATATTTTCGCGCTTTCTAGCGGGAAAAAAAGCATTTGTAATTAATATTGAATTTCCAAAGACAACACCTATATCTCTTGTCCACATATAATTTGGTAAAGGTAAATGGAATACTTTCTGCCCTTTAATTTGCCCATGAATTATCATATTTATAAATTCTAAAGAACTTAATGAATTTATAAAAGTTGAATCTTTTACATACTGAATATTATAATTTGCTTCATCTAAATTTATACATTCATCAAATACAGATTTTCGTATTTTTAAATTTTCAAATAACTCAGAAAGGAGTACTGTAATCTCAACACAATTACCATCTGTCCAAGCATTAAGAACTTTAGTTAGATTGTCATGTTCATTGCCAATTTTTAAATGATCTGTAATATCATCAAAGAGAATAAAATTTGGATTAGGAATGAATTTACCATTCTTCACCACCATTTCACGAACATGACTTGGAGATACATATTTATGTTCTAACCCTGGTCTATGTGTTAAAACCATTTCTAAAGAGCTTATTTCAGAACGTACTGCCATTTATTTGATAAATTACTTTTCTTCTAAAAATGGATATCGGTAATCAGTAGGTGGAACAAAAGTTTCCTTAATAGTACGCTGAGAAACCCATCGCATCAAGTTTGCAGCAGAGCCTGCCTTATCATTTGTCCCAGAAGCTCGACTTCCACCAAATGGTTGTTGTCCTACTACTGCGCCCGTTGGTTTATCATTTATATAGAAGTTACCTGCGGAATGAACTAAAAATTTCTTAGCTGAATTAATAGATTTTCTACATGTTGAGAAAATTGCGCCAGTCAGTGCATATTCTGATGTTGAATCAACTACTTTACAAATATCTTCCCAAGATTTATCATTATCTGATTCATCCAAATCATAAACATAAATAGTTAGGACTGGTCCAAAAATTTCTTCTTCCATCAACTTAAAATTTGGATTTGTTGTTAGAATTGCAGTTGGTTCAATAAAATAACCTACAGACTTGTCATAACCACCACCACAAATAATCTTAGCGTTAGAATCATTTTTTGCATATTCAATATAGTTTGAAATACTATCAAATGCTTTTTCATCTATAACTGCGTTTACAAAGTTAGAGAAATCATTAACATCACCCATCTTAATTGAAGAAACTTGTTTTAAAAATTCAATTTTAACCTTATCCCATATACTACTAGGAATGTAACAACGTGAAGCCGCGGAGCATTTTTGACCTTGATATTCATATGCTCCTCTAACCATAGCAGTTGCTAAAGCTTGGACATCGCTCGACTTGTGAGCTAAAATAAAATCTTTACCTCCTGTCTCTCCTACAATTCTAGGGTATGTTCTATATTTATGAATATTTTCACCAACTTTTCTCCACATACCTTGAAATACTTCCGTTGAACCAGTAAAATGAATTCCAGCTAAATACTTACTTTCTAATACAGGATTACCTACTTTAGCACCTGAGCCTGGTAAAAAGTTAATAACACCCTTAGGTAGTCCTGCTGCTTCAAATAATTTCATTAAAAAGTATCCAGAATATACAGATGAAGAAGCTGGTTTCCATATAACAGTATTCCCCATTAATGCAGGTGCTGTGGGTAGATTAGCTGCAATAGAAGTAAAATTAAAAGGGGTAACTGCAAAAATAAACCCTTCTAAACCGCGATATTCAACTTGATTCCACATACCATCGGGTGAGTATGCAGGCTGTTCTTCATAAATTTGTTGCAGATATTCACAATTGAAGTTAAAAAAATCTATTAATTCGCATGCAGAATCTATCTCCGCTTGAAATGCATTCTTACTTTGTCCCAGCATTGTAGCTGCATTAATTATATCTCTATGAGGACCTTTTAAAAGTGAAGCCATTTTTTTGAATATTGCTACTCGTGATTCCCAAGACATTTCTGACCAAAATTTTCTTGCATCCAATGAAGATTTAATTGCCATTTGAATTTCATTATCACCCGCATTATGATATGAACCGAGTATATGCTGGTGATTATGAGGCATGACACAATTAGATGTGACACCTGTACGAATTTCTTTTCCATTAATAATAATAGGAATATCAATAGTTTTAGTTGATAATTCTTTCAATTTTGATTTTAATGATACTCGCTCAGGTGTTCCTGGTGCAAAAGAAGAAACCTGTTCATTGACTGCTGGAGGTACACGATAAATAGAATTGCTCATATAATATCCTATATTTTTAAAATATTTAGTTTTTGTAGGGGTATAAATTTACCGATTTCAAAAATCCCACTCCAAACAATATTAAACTAGAATATTAATTTTAAAAATCATCATCTAAATTTTCATCTATTTTAAGATTGAATGATTTTTTTAAATACCATGAAGATAAATAAAATAATGGAGTATCAACAAAAGCGACTAACATTTTAAACAAAAATCCATTAAATAGAAGCATGCTAAACCTATCCCATGCAATGACCTCAAAACTACAAAGTAAAAGTAAAACTGCAGATGTATCAACTAATTGAGATGCAACTGTTGAACCATTATTTCGCAGCCATAAATGTTTTCCTTTCGTAAGCTCTTTCCAAAAGTGAAAGATTCTTATATCTATGAATTGCGCTGTTAAATATGCAGTCATTGAGGCAAATACAGCAGGACCAAATAGTCCAAAGACCTTTGTAAATAATTCATTACTTACTGGACTCCAAGTGGTAGCAGGGACAACCTGAGCCAAAGTTGTAACTAACATAATGAAGATACTTGCAATAAATCCAGAAAGAACGACTAAATTAGCTTTTTTTCTACCGTAAATTTCTGATATTATATCAGTTACTAAGAAAGTAACCGGATATGGTAAAATTCCTGCTGAAATTTCAAAAGTAAAGTTACCAAGTCCACTAACTAAGCCTTGCGGTAAAACAGATCCTAAAAGGCTACCATCTTCCATTAAGAATTGAAATGGACTCCAATAAAAGAATTTTTGAAAAATTAAATTACAAGCTACTAATGAAGATATAAAAATTCCTGACAATATTAAAAATAATTTAAATCCCCATTTTTTTCTATTTAAATACATATTTACCTTTGAAATTAATTTGGTTTTTAATCACATTTTGTAATTGTTATTATTACTAAATTATAAACTATAAATCTATTTAAGATAGGTTAAATTTAATTATAAAAATAATTTACGATGTATATTTTAAATACAAGGATAAATAAAAAATATGCGAGAAAAGCATCTTAAATTAAAATTTTGGGGCACAAGAGGCTCAAATCCTTCAGCTGCTCCTAATATGTCAACTTATGGTGGAGAAACTACTTGTGTTGAGCTTAGAACTTCAAAAAATGAGTTGATTATATTTGATATGGGCACAGGAATTATCCGTTTAGGTAATGCAATCTTGAAAGAGCCTAATCAAGTAAAAGATATTCATATTTTACTCAGCCACTTTCATTGGGATCATATAATTGGATTTGCATCTTTTAAACCAGTATATATCAAAGGTTTTAATATCACAATCTACGCACAAAAACCTGAAAATGGTACACTTAAAGAAGTATTTGAGGATATGCTTAACAACAGATATTGGCCCGTTCCATTGGATAAATTAGGTGCTAAAATTAATTTTAGAGAAGTGCATCCACTTTTATTTAAAATCAATGATAATATCACTGTAGAAGCAAGATCTCACCCCCATCCTGGTGGAGCATTCGGTTATAGATTATTAGTTGATAAAAGAAAGATAACCTTTATCACAGATATTGAACACCCACCAGGAGAACCAATTGAATCTGTAATTGAACTTGCAAGGGAATCAGATTTAATTATTCATGAAGGTCATTTTTCGCCAGAAGATTTACCAAAACATATTGGATGGGGACACAGTAGCTGGGTTGAAGCCGTCGCTGTCGCAAAAGCTTCAAAATCAAAAAGATTAATTATGAATCATCATTCCCCAGACTATGAAGATACACAAATTGCAATACTAGAATCAGATGCCAAAAAAGAGTTCCCAAATTCGAGTTTTTCAAGATCTGAAGAAACAGTATTTATACCTGTAAAATAAAAAATTATGATTTATTTTGACTCAGCAGCAACAACTCCTGTTGATAAAGAAGTTGTTAAATATATGTCTGAAATTTTAGAAAATGTATATGGAAATCCATCTAGCATCCACAAATTAGGACAAAATGCAAAGGCAGTTATTGAAAAATCTCGACGAAAAGTAGCCCAATCAATCAATGCAAATTCAGGTGAAATTTATTTTACTGGTGGTGGTACAGAATCAAATAATTTAGTTTTACGTGGTGTCCTAAAAAAAGGAGATCATTTTATCACATCCAGCGTAGAACATCCCGCTATATTGAAGACTTTAGAATATTTAGAAAGTCTGGGAATAAGTTCCACAGTTTTGAAGCCTAATCAATTCGGACAAATTTCTCTTGAAAGTATACAAAATTCTATTCAGTATAACACAAAGTTAATTTCAATCATGTATGTAAATAATGAGTTAGGAACCACAAATGATATTAAAAATATCGGCGAATTTTTAAATACAAAAAATATTTATTTTCATACAGATGCTGTTCAAGCGGTAGGTAAAAAATCAATAAATCTAGAGCAATTAAAAGTTGATTTTTTATCTGCATCAGCTCATAAATTTTATGGTCCTAAAGGTATCGGAATTTTATATGTAAGAGATAAAAATAAATTAAATCCACTAATTACGGGTGGAGGACAAGAACGAAATCTTAGATCTGGAACAGAAAATATTTCAGGTATTGCTGGAATGGGATTAGCTTTAGAAATTGCTACTAAAAATTTAATTTTCCACAATAGACATATCATAAAATTAGAAAATCAATTATTAAGTGAACTAAACTCATTAAAAATTAACTATCGAAGAAATGGTATAAACCAAATATGTGGTCTATGTAATATTACATTTTTTGATGTTCCAGGACAGTCACTTATTGTTAATTTAGATTTGCAGGGTATTGCGATTTCTTATGGTGCTGCATGTGCTTCAGGAAGTACAAAACCATCTGAAATTTACAATGAAATTGGTATTCCGAAAAATGAAGCTGAATGTACAATTAGAATATCAATAGGTCGCTTTAATTCTTCAAAAGAAATAACTAAATTAATATCTGCTCTAAATCAGATTATTCCAAAAATTAAAAGAGAACCAATAAATGCCTAAAAAAAGAGTATTAGTTGCCATGTCTGGTGGTGTAGATAGTTCCGTTGCTCTTGCAAAAATTCTAGAAATGGGTTATGAAGCAATAGGAATTACAATGAAGCTATGGGATAATAATAAGTTTAAAGGATCACAGTTTCAGGAAAGTACATGCTGTGGAATTGAAGAAATCACAGGCGCTAAACTAGTTTGTAATCATTATGGTGTTTCTCATTATACGATGGACTTTTCTGATTCATTTATAGAAGAAGTTGTTGAAAATTTTGTAGATGAATACATAGCAGGAAGGACACCTAATCCATGTGTAAGATGTAATTCATTCGTAAAATGGGATGCTTTTTTACAAAAAGCAGATGAACTTGGAGCTGATTTCATTGCAACGGGACATTATGCACAGATTATCAAAAAAAATAATAATTATAATCTATATAAAGGCATTGATGGTAAAAAAGATCAGTCTTATGTCTTATGGGGTATTCCGCAGCATACCTTAGCTAGAACAATTTTACCTTTAGGTAATATGACAAAGCCTGAAGTTAGAGCCTATGCAAAAAAACATAATTTAGCCACTGCTATGGTACCAGAAAGTATGGAAATTTGTTTTGTTGCAGACAACGATTATAAAAAATTTCTAAATCAATATGCACCAGATAAAATGAAAAAAATTAAATCTGGAGATATTTTACAAAATAATGAAGTAATTGGTAAGCATAATGGTTACACACAATATACAATTGGACAGAGAAAAGGGATAGGAGTTACATATCCTGAACCAAGATACGTAAAATCTATTGATTCAGAATCTAATACTATTACTATATCAAAAAAAGAAGGTCTGTATTCTATTGGGTGCAACGTCAGTAATTTAAACTGGCTAGTTGATAATACAAAATTACCTGATAATATTTCAGTAAAAATAAGGTATAATACTCCTGAAGTAGATGGATCTATTATATTAGATGATAAAAAAGTTGATTTTATATCTCCACAGCTTTCAGTAACACCAGGACAATCAATTGTATTTTATAATGGAGAAAAAGTTTTAGGTGGTGGTATAATTGAAAAACCAATCAAATAATAATTAATGCAAAAATTAAAAAAATATTCTATTTTTATCATGGAACATTTCCAAATTATTTATAGTTTATAGCTTAATGAAAACATATTTAAAAACAATATTACTAATGTTATGTTTTGGTTTTAGTCAAAATAATGTTATTGCATACTCTGAAAATCCATTAATACCAGATTTAATTAAGAATAACTTTACCAATTCAGAAAAACTAAAAATCAAACAAGAATTTTCAGTTGGAACCTCCTTTTCTAAAAATTATTCTACATCATACGGGATGTTTTCAAATAAATTCCAATATGATTTTAAATCAGATTTACTAATTTCTGGAGGCATTCATCTTATTCAAAAATCTACTAATATTCCCCTTCCCTATCAAAATGATAATTTTAAACTTTTATATGATGTAAATTTGAAATATCAACCATGGGAAAATACTTGGATACAATTATCAATTTCTAATTTAAACCCTCATAATTACAGGAATAATATTTTCGCAAAGTGACGAGAAAGCGTAAGAATAGGAAAATACCTATAACTAAGTCTCAATTTAATCCGCCAAATATTTTTATTTTCGGATTATCGTTAGTTATTGCTATTGCATTATTTTCAGCTGTTGATAAAATATTTTATTCTAATGATAAGATTGAATTTAATGAAAATACTGACATAGCATCTTTACTTACTGTATCACAATATGAAAAAACATATGGAGAAAAAATTTCTATACAAATATTAAATGGTTGTGGAGCAAAAGGACTTGCTGAAGATTATTCAGTATTTTTAATAAAAGAAGGGCATAATGTTATAGAAAAGGAAAATGCTTCAAACCATGACTTTAAAAAAACAGAGATTATAATTCGTAATTCAAATCGACTTGCTGCCTATAATATAGCTGAACTTATAGGAATTTCAGAAAAAAATATAAGTGCAGATCCAAATCCAAACCTACAATGTGACCTTACCTTGATTATAGGAAAAGATTATATGGATTTATCCTCACATTCAAAAATGTTGAATGCAATTCCTACATTTGAACTTTCCAAATAAATAGAAAAATTAAATTGAATAAAATTAAAGAACTTGATGATTTTATAAATCATATTGGTGAATTATTATTAGAAAAAAAAGCAGAAAAAATTCTTGTCTTTGATGTTGAAAAGTTTACAAGCGTTACAGATTTTGTAATTATTTGTACATCAAGATCAACAACTCAAACTAAGGCTATTGCAGATTATATTCGACAAAATATGAAAGAATCTAACTCTTTACCATTGAGTATTGAAGGATATGAAAACTTAAATTGGGTATTAATGGATTATGCTAATGTAGTTATTCATATTTTCCTTCCAGAATATAGAGAATTTTATGATTTAGAAAGACTTTGGGGTGACGCAAATTCTTACAAAATTGAGGATGATGTAAATGAAAGATAAAGTTGTAATTGCTTTAAAAAATGCATTGAGTGAATTAAAATTTCCATTGAATAATGTAATCATCCAAAATACAAAACATCCTAAACATGGAGACTTTTCTACAAATATTGCTATGATTCTTGCAGGAAAATTAAAAAAAACGCCAAATTACATAGCAAATTTAATTATAAAAAAATTATTGTATTTAAATTCAAATAAGCTATTTATTGATATTTTTAAAGCAGGTCCTGGATTTATTAATTTTAAATTAAATAAAGAGTTATTTCATAATGAAATTATTGATATCCTTAAAACTAGTTCAGATTTTGGTAAATCTAAATTTGGTAGCGGAAAATCTGCAAATGTAGAATTTGTAAGTGCAAATCCTACAGGACCATTAACTGTTGGACATGGTCGTGGCGCAATGATTGGTGATACAATTGCAAATATTTTAGAATGGAATGGTTATAAAGTTCATAGAGAATACTACTTTAACAATGCAGGTAGACAAATGAGAGTTTTAGGTGAGTCTGTTTATCAAAGATATTTAGAAGCATGTGGTCAACAAACTAATTTTAATGAAGATTATTATCAGGGTGAATATATAAAGAATATTGCTAATACTATAAAAATTGAGTCAGGTGAATTGTTGACTAAAAGCAAGGATATTAATTACTTTAAAAATAAAGCTGAAGAATTTATTTTTGAAAATATTAAAAAATCACTAGCAAAATTAGGTTTAATATTTGATAATTTCTACAATGAACAAGATTTATATAATACTGGTAAAATTCAAGAAATTCTTGATGCCCTTGAAAAAAATAAATTGTTATATCATAAAGATAATGCAATTTGGTTTAAAGGATCTGAAATTGGTAGAGATGTAGATAAGGTCCTTGTAAAAAATACAGGAGAACCAACATATCGCCTTCCAGATATGGCATACCATAAAACTAAATTTGATAGAGGATTTGATCTCTGTATAGACGTTTTTGGTGCAGACCATATTGATACTTATCCAGATGTTTTGGCTGTAATAGATAACATAGGCTATAATTCTGAACAAATAAAAGTATTAATCCATCAATTTGTCACAATTATGAAAGATAATGAACAAGTTAAAATGTCAACAAGAAAAGCAAACTTTGTTACCTTAGATGAACTAATTGAAGAAGTTGGTCCAGATGTTGTTCGATATTTTTTCATTATGAGAGGAATGTCGACACACTTAAACTTTGATTTAAATTTAGCAAAAGATCAGTCTGATAATAATCCAGTATTTTACCTTCAATATGCTCATGCTAGGATGGTAAACATTATATCAAGAGCAGAAGAGTTCGGTAACTTAATTAATTTAAATGCTGATTTATCCTTATTAGAAAAAGATGAAGAACAACAATTAATTAATCAACTATTACAATTCCCTGATCTTATTATTAAATCCTGCCATTTACTTGAACCTCAAAATATAGTTAATTATTTGCAAGAATTAGCTAGTAAATTCCATAAATATTATGCTCATCATAAAGTTATTAGTGATGATAGAAATTTAACAGAAGCAAGATTAATTTTAATAAAAGCATTACAAATTGGCTTAAGAAATGGACTAGCAATTATAGGAATTTCAGCTCCAAACAAAATGTAGTTTAATAGACAGCAATTCCTCCTAACATTGCACCATGAGAATATTCATCATGGTTTTGGCTATGATGAATATTGTTATCCATTAATATAGTGGTGGATTGTAAAATAGTACCATCATTTTTATTTATTGAATGAAGAATTCCGTTTCCTCTACCACTTAAGTATACTTGATTATAAATTTTAGATATTGCGATGCCGTGACAAGAAGAAAATTCTGGACCTGTTGTCGTCCAGTGGTGTATAAATTCATTATTTTGAAAAGATAAATGTGAAATTCCAGCGGAGCCTAAATTAGTCATATCTCCAGAAAGAGCAACAAATAATCCATTATTATCTTCATCAATAGCAATATGCCACGGAGTTGAATACCATTCAAAACTATATGTAGATATAATAGATAAATCTATAGAGTTTAAGACCATTATTTTTCCAGGAATATCCTCTTCAGTTTGTCCATTATAAAACTTACCAGCCGAACAAGTTATAAAAATTTGATTATCAAAATATTTTAATTGAATGGGTTTATTATAATTGATTTCTGTATTTGGATGTAGTGGACTATTTGGATCTGTAATAAAAATTTCATTTAAAATTTCACCTGATTCTGTATCGATTTTATAAACCCAGTCAGAAGTATTACTGGCAACAAATAGAAAATTACCATTGTCTGATATATCTAAGCCATGAGGTGCTGGTGCTGGTAATTCATAATCTGAAATTTTAGCAAGCATTTGATTACTGTAATCCAAAACTTGTATTTTCTTAGAATCAGATTCAGACATTCCCATCATCCCATTCATAGGCATCATTCTTGAAACATAAAGTCGTTTTTTAGTTGCATCATGAGCTATCAAAGCAGGTGAATCTCCGATAAAAACTGAATCTAAAATTATATTTGTATTTAAATCATACATTAATATTTTCCCTGAATTTATTAATGTGACAAACCATAAGTTATTTATCTTATCAATATCTATATAATGAGGTGTATCCATGAAATTTTCATTGTAATCTACAGTAATTATATTTTGTTTATCTTGAACTTCTCCTTCTATAACATTTAAAATATTCACCTGATCATATCCTTGAGTACTAACATATATCTTTTCCTCAGCATATAGACAACTTCCTTCAATTTCTGCAATTGGATCATAATTAAAAGCCGTTTCATCCAAACAGCCAACAATTAGATTATTATTAATAATATTTTTACAACCTAAAAAAAATATAATATATGTTATAATAAAAATATTAATCTTCATAACTCTTTATTTAATAAACTCAATTTAAAAAGTAAAAAATTCCCTAGCATCAACTATTCCTCTGACAAGCTGATCTATGTCTTTCTCTGTATTATAAATATAAAAACTTGCTCTTAGTGTAGCAGAAACTTTTAATTTTTCCATGATGGGTTGAGCACAATGATGACCTGCTCTTACAGCTATATTTTTCTCATCTAAAATTTGGGCCAAATCATGAGGATGAACACCATCTAATTCAAAGCTAATAACTGAGCCTTTTACTTTTGGATTTCCAAATATTTTAAATCCTTCAACTTTAGATAATTTCTCTATTGCTAAATCAAAAATAGACTTTTCATACCTATAAATATTATCCATTCCAATTTTTAATAGGTAGTCTATTGAAGAACCTAATCCTATAACTTGAGCTATATTTGGAGTCCCTGCTTCAAATTTCCAAGGTAATTCGTTCCATGTTGATTCTTCCATAGAAACAGTATTAATCATATCTCCACCACTCATATATGGTGGCATTTTATCCAGTAAATTTGTTTTTCCAATCAAAACACCAACACCTGTTGGTCCTAACATTTTATGACCAGAAAAAACTAAAAAATCACAGTTTAAAGTTTTTATATCAATTTTACTATGAGGTACACTTTGTGCCGCATCAATAATTACTGTTGCTCCCAATGATTTTGCGATATTAGTCACTTTTTGTATCGGGTTTATTGTCCCAAAAACATTTGATTGATGAATCAGTGATACAATTTTAGTTTTTTCTGTAATCAATTGATTTAGATTAGATAAATCCCATTCACCCTCAGTAGTAATAGGAATATATTTTAGTTTAACATTAAATCTTTTACAAGCTAATTGCCATGGAACAATATTCGAATGATGTTCCATTTCAGAAATCAGAATTTCATCTCCCTCTTTTAAAACGAGCTGAGGTAGTGAATTTGATAATAAATTTATTGATTCAGTTGTGCCTTGGGTAAAAATTGCAGTGAATGAATCATCACAATTTAAAAATTTGATTACTTTTTGGCGAACAGACTCATATTCGTATGTTGCTTTTTCACCAATTTGATAAATTCCTCTATGAACATTTGCGTTATAATTAGTGTAGTAATCATTTAATTTATCTATCACTAATTGAGGTGTTTGAGTTGTGGAAGCATTATCTAAAAATATTAAATCCGGATTAGATTGAAAAATTGGAAAATGTTTCTTTATATCCTTAGGAATTAAACTCATTATTTAAAGCATCCCTAGCTGTAGCTTTGCAGCATCAGTCATCATATCTTTAGACCACTGAGGTTCCCAAATAATATCTACTCCTACTTCTGTTACTCCTGGAACCATACTTACTTTATATTTTACATCACTTGCGATTGATGGTCCCATTCCACAGCCTGGAGCAGTAAGAGTCATTTTGATTTCAACTCGATGTCCTATAGGTTCAATGGGTAAAATCTTTAAATCATAAACTAAACCTAATTCAACAATGTTTACAGGAATTTCAGGGTCAAAACAAGATCTCATTTTATCCCAAATCAATGTTTCATCAACTTTTTGTTTTGAATGGAATTCTGTATCAGAAATTACGTCATCTTCAGGTTCTAATCCTATTGCATCTGCATCTTTTCCACGAATTTTAACCAAATTTCCATTAAGAAAAAGTGTAAAGTTACCACCTAATGATTGAGTTACTTTTACAACTTCACCTTTAATAAGCTTTATTTTATCACCAGAAGGTATCAACTCAGCATTACAATCTCTAATTAGTTTTATTGATTCACTATTTTCTATCATTCAGCTTTCTCTGTATTTACATCTGAATTACTATTAGAATTGAAACTTTGGTACATTGTATGCCATGCCAATAGAGCACATTTAACACGAGCAGGATATTTATAAATTCCACTAAGAACAGTTAGTTTCACAGGTAAATTTTCTACACCGGAACCACTTTTTGCCATTTCTCTAAATTTATCAAATATATTATTTGCCTCATCTATAGTTTTTCCAGTTAAAGTTTCAGTCATTATAGAAGCTGAGGCTTTTGAAATTGCACATCCTGACCCCGTAAATGTTAATTCTATTATAACATTATTATCTACATTAGCAAATATATCTAATTGATCACCACATAAAGGATTATGGCCTTTTTTATGATAATCGCAATCGCTAATTTCTCTGAAATTTCGTGGATTCTGGTTATGATCTAAAATTAATTGTTGATATAATTCGCGAAGATGATCCATCAATTTTTATTTACTAATTTTTCAATTTTAGGCTCGATAAACTTAATGATGGATTTAATTTTTATTTTTTCTAAAATTTCACTTGCAAATCCTTTTACTAAAATTTTAGTTGCGTCACTTTCAGAGATACCTCTAGAACGCATATAGAATAATGCTTCATCGTCAATTTGCCCGGTTGTCGAACCATGTGAACACTTTACATCATCTGCATATATCTCAAGTTGCGGATTACTATTCATTTGAGCACTACTAGAGAGTAATAAGTTTCTATTTGATTGACTTGAGTTTATTTTTTGTGAGTCCTGTTCAACAACAATAATTCCATTAAAAACACCTGATGAATTTCCCGCTAAAATTCCTTTAAATGTCTCATTACAAAATGAATTTGGTGATGAATGTACTATTTTTGTATGATTATCACAATGTGATTCTTTGTCGCAAATATAAAGTCCAGATATATCTGTTTCTGCACCTTCTTCTTTTAAATCACAAAATATTTCATTAATATTTCTATAACCACTACTTGATAATAAAGTATTAATAAAATTACTATTTTTTTTTTGAATTATACCTAGCGTGTAGAATAACCAATTAGAATTATTTCCATTTTGAATACAATAATAATCAAGATTAGAACTTTGTTCCATTAAAATTTCTACAACTGAATTTTGATAAGAATTTTCTAAGCGATTATTATATGATTCAATAATTTTTAGAGCAGAGTTCATTTTACAATGAATAAAGATACGAGTAAATTCTTCTTGATTTGATTGATTATGAATTAAATGAATTGGTTTTTCTATTATTTGATTTTTATCAATTGTAAGAATAATACAATTTGAAAATTTAATGGTATTCTTTGCAGAAAAATAATAATTACTAGGATTGACTATACTTCCAAATTCTGAAGATTTCTGATATATCTTATCAATATCATTATCTAATTCAGTTAATTCTATTTCGAAAGGAATACTTTTTAAATTTTGAATCTTACCATTTTGTATTTTAATTTGAATACAATCATCTATTGGGGGCACTATAGTATTATCTGTGGAAGTAGTTGGTTTTTCAGTGAATTTTGTATTTGAAAATTCTTTAATTGGAGAAAACCTCCAACGCTCACTCTTAGGATTTAAACTTTGTTTATTTGTAATTAACTCTTCTGAATTTTTAATCAACTTATGTGTTGAGTTAATTAATGGTTCACTTATCAAAACTGATTAACCTCAGAATTTTCATCCCGAATCCAAGAATATCCTTTTTGCTCTAATTCTAAAGCTAAGGATTTATCACCTGATTTAACAATTTTTCCATCCATCATTACGTGCACAAAATCTGGTTCTAAATAATTTAACATACGCTGATAATGCGTTATTAAAATGAAAGAACGATTACTATTTCTGTAATTATTTACACCCTCAGAAACAATTTTTAATGCATCAATATCTAGTCCAGAATCTGTTTCATCTAGAATACTTAGTTTTGGTTCTAAAGTAATCATTTGTAGGATTTCATTTCGTTTTTTCTCACCGCCAGAAAAACCATCATTTACAGGTCTATGAATAAAAGATTCATCTAATCCAATATGCTTTAATTTTAATTTGATTTCACCTAAAAATTCAATAGAGTCTAACTCTTTTTCATTTCTATATTTTTTTTGTGAATTTAATGCTTCTTTTAAAAAATACATATTATTTACACCTGGAATCGCAACGGGGTATTGAAATGACATAAAAATTCCCATACAAGCTCTATCTTCAGGAGTAATTTCATTAAGGATATTATTTTCAAAAAAGATATTACCAGAATCTATTAAAAATTTATCATTGCCCGTTAATATACTTCCCAATGTACTTTTCCCTGCGCCATTTGGGCCCATTATAACATGAAGTTCACCAGGATTGACCTTTAAATCTACACCTTTTAAAATTTGTTTGTCTTCAACTGATGCATGTAAGTTGCTAATTTTTAACATGAACTACCCTACGCTACCCTCTAAACTAATTTCTAATAATTTTTGTGCTTCAACTGCAAACTCCATGGGAAGTTCCTTAAATACTTCTTTACAGAAGCCATTAACAATCATAGAGATAGCATCTTCAGTTGATATACCACGCTGATTACAATAAAATAATTGATCTTCACCAATATTTGAAGTTGTTGCTTCATGCTCCATTTTTGAAGTTGAATTCCTTACGTCAATATATGGAAAAGTGTGTGCTCCACATTTATCACCAATAAGAATTGAATCACATTGAGAAAAGTTTCTTGAATTATTTGCTTTTTTATTTATTCGAACTTCACCACGGTAAGTTTGCTGACCATATCCTGCTGAAATACCCTTCGAAATAATTGTACTTTTTGTATTTCTACCTAAGTGAATCATTTTTGTACCCGTATCTGCTTGCTGTCGATTATTTGTTAAGGCAACAGAATAAAATTCACCAATTGAATTTTCACCTTGTAAAATACAGCTTGGGTATTTCCATGTAATGGCTGATCCTGTTTCTACTTGTGTCCATGAAATTTTAGAATTTTTACCCTTACAAGCTCCTCTTTTAGTAACAAAATTATAAATTCCACCTTTACCATTCTTATCTCCTGGATACCAATTTTGAACAGTAGAATATTTAATTTCAGCATTATCCATAGCAACTAGTTCAACCACAGCAGCATGAAGTTGATTCTCATCTCGTTGTGGTGCGGTACAACCCTCTAGATAGCTCACATATGAACTTTGATCAGCTACGAGTAAAGTTCGTTCAAATTGCCCTGTATTAGAAGCATTAATTCTAAAATAGGTAGAAAGCTCCATTGGACAACGAACGCCTTTTGGAATATAGCAAAATGATCCATCACTAAATACTGCTGAATTTAAGGCTGCATAAAAGTTGTCTGTGTATGGAATTACAGTTCCAAGGTATTTTTTTATTAGTTCAGGAAATTCTTGTACTGCTTCTGAAAATGAACAGAAAATTATTCCTTGTTTCTGTAAATCTTCTTTAAATGTTGTAGCAACAGAAACACTATCAAAAACAGCATCAACAGCTACTCCCGCTAACATTTTTTGTTCTTGCAGAGGAATTCCTAATTTATTGTACGTATCTAGTAATTCAGGATCAACTTCATCCAAACTTTTTAGTTTTTTCTTTGGAGCAGCGAAATAGCTTATAGCATTAAAATCGATATTTGGATAGTCTACTTTTGGCCATTTTGGTTCAACCATTGTCAGCCAATGCCTATAAGCTTTTAAACGCCATTCACAAAGCCATTCTGGTTCATTCTTCTTTTGAGATATTAAACGAACTACATTTTCATTTAATCCAGGCGGAATTTTTTCTTGCTCAATATCGGTTATAAAACCATATTTATATTCTTGATTTATAGAATCGTTTATTAATTTTTCAGACATTTAAAATTTTATTTTTATGCAGAAAAGCTTGTTCCGCATCCACAGGTACGTGATGCATTTGGATTATTAATTTTAAATCCTCCAGTAAGCATGTCATCTGAGTAATCAACTTCGGTACCTTTTAAGTAAAGCCAACTTTTCAAATCGCAAAAGATTTTAACACCTTCACTTTCATATACTTTATCAAATTCACCTCGCATATCATCAAAAGACATATTATAAGTCATACCAGAACAGCCACCACCAACAACTGACATTCTAAGAGCGTGATTATTTTTACCCTCAGACTCCATAACAGCTTTAAGCCTTAATGCTGCCTTAGGAGCAATAGATATGGTTTCATTTAAGATTTCTTCATTATTCATATAATTATCATATCCAAATTATTAAAATTAAGAAAAACATTTACTATTAAATTTAAAAATTTGCTCTCTGTTGGAACAAGTTAATTAAGACTAAAATAGATCAATTTATTTTCTTGGCTTAAAGAGTGATGATAAAATAATTTTAAATGAAATAAAGATTGAATTTAAATCTGGTTCATGAATTTTAACTAACTTTTTGATTGATTTAATTTTTTTTATATATTTTTTTACTGAAAATCGACCACCAATTGAAGAAGATACTTTGTGCCAAATTTTAGATTTAGGTACATATATACAGTTTATATTATGCTTACGTGCTCTTAAGCATAAATCGACATCTTCAGCATACATATTGAATTGTTCATCAAATCCATTCAATTTTTCAAATATTTGATTTGATACTAATAAACAGCAACCAGTTATATAATCAGTTTTTCTCATTTCTGTGGATACTTCTTTACTTAATAGTCCAATACTTTCATGGGAAATATGACCTTCTCTTAAATTTACAATTCCGCCACCATACCAAATTCTTTCAGAAGGATATTCAAAAAAAATTTGTGGTCCAAAGATGTTTTGTTTCCCAAATTTTTGAATTGCTATTCTAAAGTTTTTAATAAAATTAGCCTTTACAACTACATCATTATTTAAAAAACATGTAAAACTTGAGTTATCTTTAGTCGCTTCAAACCCTCTATTATTACCTCCTGAATAACCATAATTCTGATTTAATTCTAGGTAATCAAATTGAGGGAATTGTAACTTAATTTCATTAATAGGGTGTAATTTGGAATTATTATCAATAATTGTAATATTAAAATTTTTATCTTCCACCTTTTCGAGACTTTTTAAACAATGGATTGTATCTTTATTACCATTCCAATTCAAAACTAAAATTGTAATTTTTTCATTCATAATGAATTTACATAATTAATAGTCTCTTCTACGAAAATTTTCCATGAATATTTCTCTTTAAATATTTCAATAAAATTTGACATTTCTGCTAATTTCACTTTATCCAAATACTTGTTAATTTCTTTTGAAAGTTCTTCTGGACTTTCAGGGTTTACTATACTACCACTTCTCCCTATTTCAACCATTTCAGGAAGACCACCTACGTTTGTTACAATAACTGGCTTATTAAAATGATAAGCGATTTGTACAATTCCACTTTGTGATGCTGAACGATATGGTAATACTAAAATATCACATGCTGAAAAGTATGTAGAAATATGGTCATCTGGTATAAAATTATTTTGCCATTCAAAAACATCATTTATATTTAATTTAGAAATTAGATTCTGAAGACCTACAGAATCACCATAAGATTCTCCCGCAGCAATAACTGAAAAATCATTGCGAAGGGTTTTTAATTTAGCAATTGATTCCATTAAAATGTCTAAACCTTTATACTTCCTAACAAGTCCAAAATATAGAATGATAAATTTCTTTTTTAGTTTTAATTTAGCTTTACACTCTGACTGAATTTCTAAATCACCATATTTTGTATATAAAGGATGAAACAACCTTTTTAAAGAAATATCAGAGCAAAATTCAGTAATTTCTTCTTCTACCTTTTTAGACTGAACTATATTTCCATGCATTTCATATACAAATGATCTTGTAAAATATTTATCATAAAATTGAGATTCATGTGGTAAAAAATTATCAAATAATGAAATTAGTTTTAATTTTGGGTTTTTTCTTTTAATTAGCCTTGCAATAGTAACCAACATTGGTGCAAAAAATGGATTCCAAAATCTAAAAATAACTAAATCAAAGTTTTCTTTTTTGATTTGATTAGCAACTTTAAACCAAGATATTGGATTAATAGAATCTAAGCATTCGAGTGATTCATCAATAAATTCTTTAGGTTCTAAATATTGAGTTTTACCTGGAAATAAAAAATCAGGATATTGACGGGAAAAATTATAGCATTTAACTTTGTGGCTATTAGATAATACTTGAATAAATTGTGCTGTATGAGCTGCAATACCACCTCTAAAAGGTGGTGCAACACTGATTATTCCTATACGCAACTACTTTCCTTTAGTAAAAATATCTAATACTCTGTTTTTATTTTGTCCAACCAATTTCACAACTATGTCGCCCAAAAATCCAATTGAAAAAAATTGAAATGATAAAATTATTAATAAAATTCCGAGAAAAAATAGAGGTCTATCTCCAATCCAAACACCATTAAACCATCCAATAGTTAAATAAGATAAAATTCCGGAACCTAAAATCGAAGTAATTAAACCAATTTTACCAAAAAAATGTAGAGGTCGATTTAAATAATTACCTAAAAATAACACTGTTAATAAGTCAAAAAAACCATGAAAATATCTTGAACCACCGTATTTAGATTCACCAAATTGTCGTTCTCTATGATTTACTATAATTTCTGTTACAGAAAATCCCATTTGTTTGGACAATGCAGGTATATACCTATGCAATCCTCCATAAAGCTCTATGGATTTTACAACTTTTATTTGATAAGCTTTTAATCCACAATTAAAATCATGAATTTTTACACCAGTAAAAAAACAAGTAATCTTATTAAAAAATTTTGAAGGAATTCTTTTTTCTAATGGATCTTTTCTATCTTTTTTCCAACCCGAGACCATGTCCCAGCCTTCATCCAATTTATTAATTAAATTAGGTATTTCTGAGGGATTATCTTGTAAGTCAGCATCCATTGTAATAACATATTTTCCAACACAAACATGAAATCCTTCTGAGAGTGCATCAGCCTTACCAAAATTCTTGTAAAGTCTTATTAATTTAACATTACTATCATTTTCTGCAATTTTTTTTATAACCTCAGCAGAATTATCACTACTGCCATCATCAATAAATATAATTTCAAACTGATATTTATCTTTTATTGAACTTAATATTTCAACATATAGATTTTTAATTGATTCAGACTCATTATAAACTGGTATGATAATAGAAATATATTTATTCATAGCTTAATTCTTTTATTTTTTTTAAAGCAATTTCATTTTTTGGATTCAATTCCAAAATTTCTAGAAAGATATTCAGAGCTTTACTCTTATTATTTAGTTTCAAATAAACTTCCGCTAAATGATATAAAATAATTTCACTTTTATTATCTAAGTTTGCACTTTGAAGAATATATTTATGTGCTAGATTATAATTACCTAACTTATAGTAAATCCAACCAATAGTATCTAAAAAGGCTGCATTTCCAGGTTGTAATTTTATTGCTTTTTGTGATAACTCTAAAGCAAATTTTAAATCAGGATTTGGTCGTTCACAAAGACTATATGCATAATTATTTAAGCCACTAGCATCAGTACTATCATTTTTTAATATGTTTTTAAAAATACTATCTGATAGTTCATATTTAAATAAAGATTCACTTAAATTTGCAATAATATGTTTAATATTTACATTCTTTTTGTCTATATCTAAACATTTTAAATACCATTCCAAGGCCTGATTCCTATCATTTTTTATTATACCTATTTCACCTAATAACAATGGAAATACAATATTTTTTGTATCTTTTAAATATTGATTTACTAATATTTTTTCAGCGATATCAATATCATTTAATTCATTTGTAACTAATATTAATTTATCTAAAACATCAACTCCAACTTCACCTGATATTATCAATTCTTTAATTAATTTCAAAGCATAAAAATATTGTTTGTCATTAATAGCAAATTCTAACTTCAGATATTGAACAGATAAAGATTTACCATGGTTTTTTTCGTAGATATATAAATATTTTTCAACAAGATTTTTCATTTTAAGATTATATACCAGGTCAATAAGGTCAATTAATACACTTCCTTCTTTAGAAATTTTGTACGCTTTATCTATATAAGATATCGCATCTTCATAATTCTCTTCACCAATTTTTAATCCTGCAAGCGCAAGAAGAGGCTGTATATTAACTGAATCTAAACTTGAGATTGTTAATAGAGTTTTTTCTAGATATTTTTTTTTATTTAATGCAATACCAATATCTGTAAGTTTTGGAATTATTTCTTTATTATCTCTATCTAAAAGATAAATGTCTTTATATTCATTTATTAATTCATCGTATTCTTTATTTAAATATAAATATCGAAGACTTTTATATTTTAAATCAATATTTAAAGGGTAATATTTTAATAATGTGTCTAAAACCATTCTAGAATTTTTATTATCAGCAATTGATTCTAAATAATCTAAGATTTCTAAACCATTTTCTAATGAATAATTTGATTTATAAAATGCCTTTGTATAAAAATAGCGAGCATTTGTAGTATCCTGATTCATCTGATGACAATTCGCAATTTGATTCAATATTATAACTGAATTAGAATCTAACTTTAAAGCTTTATAAAAATTAAACAAAGCCAAATCAAAATTATTATTTAATTTTTCATATTCACCTTCTAAATAGTATTCTAAAGCACTTCCATTTTGGCATAATGTAAAATTTAATATTAGGAATAAAATTATCTTTATTTTCATGTAAAAAAAAAAGGAGGCAATTGCCTCCTTTCAAATTTTAAATTTATTATACAATTACTTTGAATCTACTAATAAATTCTTTAAATAATTTTCAACATTCTCACCTTCAGGTACGCCAATAATTTCATCAGAGAACCTAATACTACCTTTTGGTGTAATAGTAGATTTAACAAATTTAATATTATTTTTAGTATTTTTTTTATTTTTTCCTACTTTATCACCAAATGTTTGCTTTTTTGCCATTTTCTAAAATTCCAATTTATTTTAATACTATATTTAATAATATATGGCTATTTAGCCATATTCCCACCTAGTTTTTTAACATCATACATACGGTCATCTGCAAAACGAATTAAACCTCTTGATTCTTTAGAATCTTCAGGATATTGAGCCATCCCAATACTTATTGTCATTCTTTCATTTACTTCGTTATTAGTATATATATGATTTTCAATATTTTCTCTTATTCTTTCAACAGTTTTCATACAATCTGCTTTATTTGTATTTACTAAGATAACAGCATATTCTTCGCCACCATAACGAGCTACAACATCATGCGTTCTAACATTACTTTTTATTATATTAGCAGAATCTTTAATAACTAAATCTCCAAAAAGATGCCCATATGTATCATTTATTCTTTTAAATTTATCTAAGTCTAAGAATAAAAGAGTCAAATTTTCATTATGCCGACTTGCACGGCCTAGCTCACCATCGAGCCTTTCCATGAATAATTTATGTGTAAATAATCCTGTCATTCCATCTAACATAGAATTCTGCATTATTGAATCATAATTCTTCATAATTCTATTCCATATAATAAAGGAATAAAAAACACCAATTGTGCTTAGTCCTAGCCCTAAAGAATTAGCTATTAATAAATTTCTCTTGTCTGCTATATAATTTATTTCGACCAGAAAGATTATAAACAAAGATAGAAAAATTATTGAGATTATATACCTGAATAAATTTTTCACTTAAAATACACCTTATGTAGTTTTATTCTAATTACAATAATTTATTTATAAATTCACACTTTTAACAATAGATCAGATTATTATTTTTTACTATTAACAACTTGAATCTTTTGAGTATTTTGATTTTGATTTTTTTTATTATTTAAATTATTATTATTTAAACTATCATTATATGTATTAGCAAAACTAGGTTGTTGTTTTAATGGAATCTGATTAGGATTTGAATTAGAACTCCCATTCTCGATATTTTTAAAATCAGCAATATTAATATTTGGAATTTTATCTACTTGAATATAATAAAACAAACTAAAAAATATTAACATTAAAGAAAAACAAAATGCTATAGATTGTTTTGGATTTAATCCAAAATCAAAAATATCAATTAGCTTCCAAGTTTTTGATTCTTTTCGGTTTTCTAAAACAGTAATTTTATTATGCAGTTTTCTAGAAAAATCATTAGGTGAATTAATAATATTTATCTTTCCCAGTCTTGTTAAAATCATATTCATAGAGTTTAATTTTGCACAACATTTTTCACAAACTTTTTCGTGAGATTTAAATTTAACAATTTCTTTTTGCTTTAATTCGCCTTCAATATAATTTGATACATTTAATTCGAATTCATAACAGTTCATTCAGATTATTCTTTCTCCTTTATTTGTTAATAATTTTTGAAGTTTTAATCGACCACGATTTATACGAGATTTTACAGTTCCTATTGGAACATTTACAATACAACTAATATCTTCGTAGGAAAGTTCCTGTATATCACGCAATATAATAATTGTCTTAAAATCTTGTGGAAGTTGATTTAATGCTTTTTGTATACTCTTTTCAATATTTATTGAATTTGCATCATTTTCAGTATCAGTATTTGGACTTTTAATTATAAATTCTTTTTCATTTCGCGATACTTCACTAATAGAGTATGTTTTTCTTCTTTTTAACTTTCTTAATTCTGTTTTTGCAAGATTCCCTGCTATAGTGTAGAGCCAAGTTGAAAATTTTGCAATTTGTCTGTAAGAATTTTTATGAGTATATAGTTTAATAAAAGTATCTTGAAGGATATCTTCCGCTCTATCAGAGTCATAAAGATATCGGTAAATGAAATTATATAATCTATCTTTGTAACGATTAACAATTTCTGTATAAGCTCCAATATCACCATTTTGAAATTTTTTAATTAACTCTTCATCTGTTAATTCAAACTGGCTCATGAATACCTTTACAAGTTTTAATAATAAATGTTGTCATTAGAGCTTTGTCGGTAATTGGTAGTGATTTTAATTTGTAATCCATAAATCGAATATTAGAAATCACCTTTTTAACTTCATCTAATTCATATTTTTTTTTATATGCTATCATATTTTTTTTTATAAAATAATTTAATCCAAATTGATTATTATTATGTCCTAAAAAAGACCATAATATCCCTTGGTAAAAATTAGATAAACTGAAAATTATTTGAGATAAAGATATATTATTTACCCAAAGATTATTATAAATTTTGAATGAAAGGTTAATATCCTTTAAGCCTAAAGAATCCATTAATTTCCATATTGGATAATCCTTTAATCCAGAAGTTATTACAGAATTATTTAAACTCTTATTATCGCCATTAAAATCACTAATTATTATTTTTTCAATCTCATTATCAATATTAGCAATTGAATCTCCGCAATTCTCCATTAATATTTCAATTGTTTCATTTGAAAGGTGTATATTTTTTATTTTTAAAATATAATTAATCCAATCTCTTATTTTATTTGGAAATGGAGTTCGAGTATCAATGAGTTGAAAACTATTTTTTAATTCTTTTATTATTGAATGTTTTAAATCGAATTCATTTTTTATTAGTATAACACAATTTTGTGGGTTTGGAATAATACTCCAAGCAATCAAATCAGATAAGTGTGTTTTTTTCATTTTTTTAATACCTCTTAAAATGAAAATTTTTGATTCTGAAAATAATGAAAT
>MDTB01112785.1_pt1 | contig 27492 bp, 18 predicted proteins | sample 811161 | NCBI WGS metagenome assembly MDTB01 (sample SAMN05326650, study PRJNA326480) | marine metagenome | isolation source: seawater | place: Mediterranean Sea | collected 2009 | reverse complement strand
GTAATCGCTGCAGTCAAAGTAGTCTTCCCATGGTCAACGTGACCAATCGTGCCAATGTTGCAGTGCGGCTTAATCCGCTCAAACTTTTCCTTCGCCATGCTGGCCTCCTCTTATTTCCGTTCGCAGGCTTTTCCTGCACACTCGTTATAACGCGAGCTACCACCCTCGGTAGTTTAGGCGTATTTCGATTGAATCTCGTCCGATATATTCTGCGGAACTGGGTCATAGTGATCGAATATCATCGTAAATTGCGCGCGGCCCGAAGACATTGAACGCAAATTATTAATGTACCCAAACATATTCGCCAAAGGTACGAACGCATCGATGGCAATCGCATTTCCACGAGGTTCCTGCCCCTGTACTTGGCCACGACGTGATGTCAGGTCCCCAATAATATTGCCAGTGTACGCTTCCGGTGTAACAACTTCGACACGCATCATTGGTTCGAGCAATTTCGCACCTGCGTTGCGCATACCTTCACGCATGCACATGCGGGCAGCTATTTCAAAAGCGAGCACTGAACTGTCCACATCATGGAACTTTCCATCTACCAGCGCTACTTTGAAGTCAATTACTGGAAACCCCGCCAGGGGCCCACTGTCCATTACTGATTTAATACCTTTTTCGACACCGGGTATATATTCTTTGGGGATCGCACCACCCACTATCTTGCTTTCAAAAGAATATCCCTCGCCAGCATCTGTAGGAGTAATTACCATTTTCACTTCGGCGAACTGACCAGAGCCACCAGACTGTTTTTTGTGAGTATATGTATGTTCAACCTCGTGTCCAATTGTCTCACGATAGGCTACCTGCGGAGCACCAATGTTCGCTTCCACTTTAAATTCACGCTTTAGGCGATCAATGAGAATATCGAGATGTAACTCACCCATACCCTTCATTATCGTTTGACCGCTTTCAAGATCAGTCTCAACGCGGAAAGATGGGTCCTCGGCAGCAAGCCGACCAAGCCCTTGAGACATTTTCTCTTGGTCGTTCTTAGTTTTTGGCTCGACTGCAATCTCGATCACAGGGTCTGGGAAAGTCATCGTTTCAAGCACAACAGGCTCTTTAGCATCACATAAGGTATCGCCAGTTGTAGTATCTTTGAGACCGGCAAGTGCTATGATGTCACCAGCAAAAGCCTCTTCAATCTCCTCACGATTGTTAGAATGCATCATCATCATGCGACCGATGCGCTCTTTCTTTCCCTTTGTTGAGTTTAGAACGCTTTCACCCTTCATCATAGTCCCAGAATAAATGCGAGTAAAAGTCAAAGAGCCTACAAAAGGATCATTCATAATTTTGAATGCAAGGCCCGAGAACGGCATGGCGTCATCTGCACGGCGCGGAATATCGCGCGATTCCGTTTCATCGCCCGGCTTAAACCCCATGTAATCAGCAACATCCAAAGGACCAGGAAGATAATCAATAACCGCATTAAGTAAAGGTTGAACACCTTTATTCTTGAAAGCTGATCCACAGAGAACCGGCACAAACTTAATCTCAAGTGTACCTTTGCGGACAAGGCGACGTAGAGTTTCCACATCAGGCTCTTCTCCATCAAGGTAAGCCATCATAGCATCGTCATCCATTTCCACAGCAGTTTCAATCAGCTTAGCACGCCATTCGTCTGCGGATGCCCGGAGGTCGTCTCGCAAAGGACGACGCTCCCATGTTGCGCCAAGATCTTCACCTGCCCAGACCCACTCTTCCATTGTCACTAGGTCAACGACCCCTTCAAGTTCATTTTCGGCACCAATCGGAATTTGTATTGGAGCAGGAAGAGCGCCCGTCCTATCTTCTATCATGTGCACACAGTTGAAGAAATCCGCCCCGATCTTGTCCATTTTGTTAACAAACACAATTCGTGGTACTTTATAACGGTCAGCCTGGCGCCAAACCGTTTCGGTTTGTGGCTCCACCCCGGCATTGGCGTCCAGCACCGCTACCGCGCCATCAAGAACTGCAAGAGAACGCTCAACTTCGATGGTAAAATCTACGTGTCCTGGTGTATCAATTATATTCAATCGATGCTTAGGAGTTTGCGCCGTCTCACCATCTTCGGTTCTTTCCCAAAACGTTGTTGTCGCAGCAGATGTGATGGTGATCCCACGTTCTTGCTCCTGCTCCATCCAGTCCATTGTCGCAGCGCCATCATGAACCTCACCAATATTATGAGATTTACCGGTGTAATAAAGAATACGCTCTGAACAGGTTGTTTTACCTGCATCAATATGCGCCATGATACCAAAGTTACGATATTCTTTAAGATTATACTCGCGTGCCATGTGTTTGCTGCCCTATTTATGACTTACCAGCGATAATGGCTAAATGCTTTGTTTGCATCTGCCATTTTATGCGTGTCTTCCCGCTTTTTAACGGCGGCTCCACGTGAGTTTACCGCATCTATTAGCTCCGCGGCTAAACGTTCTTCCATTGTGTTTTCATTACGGCCTCTTGAAGCGCCAATCAACCAGCGGATGGCCAGAGCTTCCCGCCTCTCAGGCCGCACCTCAACCGGCACTTGGTAGGTAGCTCCTCCAACACGCCGTGAACGAACTTCTACCGAAGGCTTTATATTATCCAGCGCTTCGTGGAACACCTCAACCGGGGCTCTCTTTACCTTATCCTCTACCCTATCAAGGGCGCTATAAACAATAGTTTCCGCAACTGACTTCTTACCATCAATCATAAGGTTATTCATGAACTTAGAAAGGATCCGATCGCCATATTTGGCATCGGGCAATATTTCGCGCTTTTCAGCTGAATGGCGACGGGACATATTTCTTCCTTCTACTTTGGACGCTTTGCGCCGTACTTGGAGCGGCGTTGTTTACGCTCTTTCACACCTTGGGTATCCAAAACACCCCGAAGAATATGATAGCGTACGCCAGGCAGATCTTTCACGCGCCCCCCTCTAATTAACACCACAGAGTGTTCCTGAAGATTGTGCTTTTCGCCTGGTATGTAACTGATTACCTCAAAGCCATTAGTAAGTCGTACTTTGGCCACTTTACGCATCGCTGAGTTCGGTTTTTTAGGCGTTGTAGTATACACACGGGTACAAACACCACGCTTTTGAGGACACTCTTGCAAGTGCATCGACTTTGATCTTTTTACTTTTGGCTGCCGCGGTTTACGGATCAGCTGCTGGATGGTAGGCATTCCGGTTATTCCCCGTTCGCTCTTATTGTCGGTATGCAAAAGCAACTTTTGCAATTTTAGTTCATGCACCCTGCTCTCAGACAAGGCAAATTACCACATGCATTCCTGTGTCGGTGGGAAATGCAGCGATATTTCAGAGGATCGGGGCGTGGCCCGGATCGTGACCATTTTAATTTTGAGAACGCCAAAGGTCGCCCCATGACGAGATAGCGAGCGTATAGGGGGAGTCGATCTACTTGTCAACAGCAGGAGTTTAGCAATCTATCTGCTGAAATTTCACTGGTTAACGCTAAAGGGGAATATAATTATCTGAAGTTAAGTTAAGATTATGGATAGCAAGCCTGCAAAGTGAGCCTAAAGTAAGAATTGTGGTATGTTAATTATCTCATAAACAGCGATTTCAGTGATCCTGCACCTCATTATTTTAAGTGATGCCAGCATATTTTCAGTTTTGCTCCGTGTTTCTCTCCACGTAATAAAGCTTCCAGAGAAAATGATGACCCCAGCCCTCAAAAGAGTCAGGCCATTCGGCCAATGATCAAATACAAGTAAACCAACCAGTATTGCACATAATAATCCGCTTTACCGGAAGGGAGCTATATATGCCAAATCGCCTTTTGCGCATCACAAGTACACTTAATAGGTAGGCAACACTGACGAAACCGGAGGCAATGATTAAATCTCTAACTTCTCCACCGTTCATAGGAACCCATTCAACCCAAAGCATAGTGATTGTAGAATATGTAAGAATACCTATTGCATTTACAAAGGGTCACCAGCAATGAGGGTACATGCGGGCTGATACAACGTGTTACCAAACTGCGAAGGGTAACACATAAAACTGCACAAACACCATAGAAGGACTAAATTCCAAAGTTCTCCGCGGCTGGTCTTATTATCAGACCCGTTTCGACAAAACCTACAACAATTGGTAAAAGCCTGTGCCACCCAAGTTTTTCATTCAGGAACAGAGCGCCACCGAGTGCAACGGTCAGCGGTAAAAGCTGTAAAATAGCTGTGGCATCGGCCAGCGGGATGTGGAATAATGCAGTTAGAAAAAATAAGATTCCCCTATGTCTCCAAATGATCGAAGGGTCAGTAACCCCCAGTCACGATGCGATAGATTAAAATGTCAGGCATTAAAAACTGGCACAAAATAGCAACAAAAAAACCGTTAATAGACTGCGCAGTAGCAAGATTTGAAACAGTGGTAACCCCTCTCCTAAAATTTAAACTAACGTATCGTTCTAAACATAAGCAGCCATGCTGCCAATCATCAACAAAGCGCCACCTAAATTATCCGACATAAGGCTTCAGCAGCTTAAATAGTCATGCACACAAATAATCTCTTAGCTAAACCTTAATAGATTGCATGTAATGAATACGCAGCTGTTTTTGTGGTTAAACTAATGACAGCACCAATTTGATGAATTTATAAAAGTAAAGCCCGACTAATTGGTCGGGCTTTACTTTTAGTTGCTTTCAGGTAAGTCCGCTAGACTATCGGCATTCTCATCCATGGAAAATACTCCTGCATCCGGCGCAACTAATGCGGCGGCGGCTTCTGCTTCTTCGCGCCTAGCTTCTATGACCACATTATCACGCTCGGTTGCAATGCGCCGAACTTGTTGGGTGGCCCCACCGGTTCCAGCAGGGATCAGGCGTCCAACTATTACGTTTTCCTTTAAGCCAACAAGTTTATCTTTCTTCCCTTGAACGGAGGCTTCCGTAAGAACGCGCGTTGTCTCCTGGAAGGACGCAGCAGATATAAAAGAACGAGTCTGAAGTGATGCTTTTGTAATGCCCAATAATATTGGCCCCCCTTGGGCCAAGCGTCCACCTTTGTCGATCGCCTTGTCGTTGGCGGCATCAAATTCTGCCTTATCCACGTGTTCGCCTTTGAGAAGCGTTGTATCGCCACTATCAGAAATTTCCCACTTCTGGAGCATCTGACGAACTATTACTTCTATATGCTTGTCGTTGATCTTAACTCCTTGCAGTCTGTAAACTTCTTGAACTTCGTTGATCATGTAATTTGCGAGAGCTTCAATTCCCATGATGGCGAGAATATCATGCGGCGCCGGATTACCATCCATAATAAAGTCGCCCTTCTGAACAAAGTCGCCTTCGACTACCGGAATATGTTTCCCCTTCGGAACCATGTATTCCACAGCCTCGATGCTTTCATCTGCAGGTTCAATACTTATACGGCGCTTGTTCTTGTAGTCACGGCCAAAACGCACATAACCATCGATTTCAGCAATGATGGCATGATCCTTGGGACGACGCGCCTCAAACAACTCAGCAACACGAGGAAGGCCACCAGTGATATCTTTGGTTTTTGCACCTTCACGTGGAATACGCGCGACCACATCACCTGCCTCGATAGTCTGACCGTCTTCTACTGACAGTATCGCATCGACAGACATTGGATAGGTGATCGGGTTTCCATTTGCACCTCTAACAGCTTCACCCGCATCATTTATCAGAATAATTTCCGGCTTAAGTTCATTTCCTTTTGGAGCTGCCCGCCAATCAGCAACGATTCTTTGCGTCATGCCAGTCGCATCATCTGTCTCTTCGCGTACAGCAACACCGTTAACAAGATCCACATATTTAATTGTACTTGCATGTTCAGCAATAATTGGGAGCGTGTAAGGGTCCCATTCAAATAGCTTTTCACCTCTAGCTACCTTCGCCTTATCTTTAACAAAAAGCTTTGACCCATATCCGAGTTTATGGCTTGCCCTTTCCTCACCATGCTCATCCAAGATACGCAGCTTCATATTTCGCCCCATAACAAGTATTTCGCCACGCGCGTTTTTAAGCGTGTTGGTATTTTCGAACTGGATTATACCCTCCTGGCTTGCCTCGAGGAACGACTGTTGGCCACCTTGGGCAACACCTCCAATATGAAATGTCCGCATAGTCAATTGGGTTCCAGGTTCTCCTATAGACTGTGCAGCAATAATACCTACTGCTTCACCAATATTCACAATTGTTCCGCGAGCTAAATCCCGACCATAACACATCGAACAAACGCCTTCTTCAGCTTCACAAGTCAAAGGGCTGCGAATACGGGTCGATTGCAGACCAGCCGCCTCAATGGTATCCGCCATGAGCTCATCTATCAAAACTCCCTTGGAAACAATTAGCTCATCGGTCCCCGGTCGAAAGATATCATCGGCCGCAACGCGGCCTAGAATTCGTTCTGACAACGAAGAGACGACTTCACCATCACTCACGGAGTTTTCAGCAACGATAGCATTTTTCGTACCGCAGTCTCGCATCCTAACAATACAATCCTGGGCCACATCAACTAAACGGCGGGTCAGATACCCAGAGTTCGCAGTTTTTAAAGCCGTATCCGACAAACCTTTTCGAGCACCGTGAGTTGAGTTAAAGTACTCAAGAACTGTCAAACCTTCTTTGAAGTTTGAAATAATCGGTGTTTCAATGATATCACCATTTGGCTTGGACATCAGACCGCGCATACCACCAAGCTGCTTCATCTGTGTAACGGATCCACGAGCGCCTGAGTGAGCCATCATGTAAACACTATTTGGTTCAAGCTCAGCTCCAGCTTCACTGGTTGTAGGCGCGGAGATCGCGTTCATCATAGCATCAGTGACTTTGTCGTTACATTTTGACCAAGCATCTACAACCTTGTTGTATTTTTCACCCTGCGTGATAAGACCATCCATATACTGTTGTTCAAAGCCTTTCACCTGATCGCGAGTTCCATCTACGATATCCCACTTATCACCCGGAATGACCATATCGTCCTTACCGAAAGATATTCCTGCTTTGAATGCTTCGCGAAAACCCAGGGACATGATTTGATCGCAGAATATAACCGACTCTTTCTGGCCACAATAGCGATAAACGGTGTCAATGACACGTTGAACGTCTTTCTTACGCAAAAGGCTATTAACAAGATCAAACGGAGCTTTTGTGTTTTTGGGGAGTAAAGCTCCCAACAATACTCTACCAGGGGTGGTTTCAAAGCGCTTTGTTATCTCACTGCCATGATCATCAATTTGTGGGATGCGAGCATTTATCTTAGCATGGAGATGCACATGCCCACCATCAAGTGCGTATTGCACTTCTTCTATAGAGCCAAAGGTCATATCCTCTCCCAGCATACCTTCTCGCATAATGGTTGTGTAGTATAAGCCAAGGATCATATCCTGAGATGGTACAATAATCGGCGCACCATTAGCAGGGGACAGAACATTGTTTGTCGACATCATCAGTACGCGAGCCTCCAGTTGAGCCTCGAGACTCAGCGGAACATGAACTGCCATTTGATCTCCATCGAAGTCAGCATTAAACGCAGAGCACACCAATGGATGAAGCTGTATGGCCTTTCCTTCAATTAGGACCGGTTCAAAGGCTTGAATACCCAGACGATGAAGAGTAGGAGCGCGGTTTAACATTACTGGGTGCTCTCGGATAACCTCATCGAGAATATCCCAAACTTCTGGTCGCTCTTTTTCAACGAGCTTTTTTGCCTGTTTAACAGTGCTCGAAAGGCCCTTAGCCTCTAGACGGCTATAGATGAATGGTTTGAACAATTCAAGTGCCATCTTTTTGGGTAATCCGCACTGATGAAGTTTTAGCTCAGGTCCAGTTACAATAACAGACCGGCCAGAAAAATCGACACGTTTACCCAAAAGGTTCTGACGAAAACGACCCTGCTTACCTTTCAGCATGTCTGAAAGTGATTTCAAAGGGCGTTTATTAGCACCAGTAATAACTCGGCCACGGCGACAATTATCAAACAGGGCATCGACAGATTCCTGCAACATTCGTTTTTCATTTCGAACAATTATATCCGGTGCCCGCAACTCAATTAGGCGCTTCAGCCGATTATTTCGGTTGATCACACGGCGATACAGATCATTAAGGTCTGAGGTAGCAAAACGGCCGCCATCCAATGGGACAAGTGGGCGTAACTCAGGTGGAATCACGGGAACGACCGTGAGGATCATCCACTCAGGACGGTTACCAGACTCAAGAAAACTTTCTACAACTTTTAGCCTTTTGATTATCTTCTTAGGCTTTAATTCACCTGTCGCTTCTTTCAGGTCGGCACGGAGCTGGTCAGCTTCGGCTTCAATATCGATTGCAGCAAGCATTTCCCTAATGGCTTCAGCGCCAATATTCGCTGTAAACGCATCCATACCATAAGTATCTTGCGCATCCATGTATTCCTCTTCGGTCATCATCTGACCATAAGTCAGATCAGTCAGACCCGGTTCAATCACTACATAATTTTCAAAGTATAAAACACGCTCAAGATCGCGTAATGTCATATCGAGCATTAGGCCAATCCTTGACGGGAGTGACTTTAAAAACCAAATGTGTGCCACGGGAGAAGCTAATTCGATATGACCCATGCGCTCTCGACGCACTTTCTGCAACGTGACTTCTACTCCACACTTTTCGCATACAACACCACGATATTTCATGCGTTTATATTTCCCACAAAGACATTCGTAATCTTTAGTTGGTCCGAAAATACGCGCACAGAAGAGGCCGTCGCGCTCTGGCTTGAAAGTTCGATAATTAATCGTTTCCGGTTTTTTTATCTCACCGAATGACCATGACAAAATACGCTCTGGACTTGCCAAAGACACTTTTATTTCATCAAAAACCTTCGGTGACGTCATCGGATTAAAGGGATTATTGGTAATTTCCTGGTTCATTTTGATTTCCTAAAATTTGGGACGAAGGGGTGGAGCTTTAAGCCGCTTGGCTAATGCTCTTCCTCCGCGTCCAGGAGTTCCATATTCAGACCTAGACCACGGACTTCTTTGACAAGCACATTAAAGCTTTCGGGAACACCCGCCTCAAAGTTATCATCGCCTTTGACAATGGATTCGTAAACCTTGGTCCGGCCAGCTACATCATCAGACTTGACTGTGAGCATCTCCTGCAAGGTATAGGCCGCTCCGTAAGCTTCCAGAGCCCAAACCTCCATTTCACCAAACCGCTGTCCACCAAACTGTGCTTTGCCACCTAATGGTTGCTGTGTTACCAGACTGTAAGGCCCAGTGGATCGAGCATGGATTTTATCATCTACAAGATGATGAAGTTTAAGAAGGTATTTAACTCCAACGGTGACCGGCCGACTAAATTGTTCGCCAGATCGACCATCGTAAAGGATCGATTGACCAGAAGTGTCAAACCCTGCTCGCACGAGTGCATCATTTACATCCCCCTCTTTTGCACCGTCAAAAACCGGTGTTGCGATTGGCACTCCGCCTGCAACATTTTCCGCCGATTCGATCAACGCGGCTTCTGACAAATCGCAAATGCCGTCATCGTAAGCATTATCGCCATATGCAAGCTTCATTGCCTCGCGGACGGGAGTGAGGTCGCCAGACCTACGGTAGTCTTGAAGTGCATCATCGATTTTGACACCAAGACCTCGCGCGGCCCAACCCATATGGGTTTCAAGAATCTGCCCAACATTCATGCGCGATGGCACCCCGAGAGGATTCAGACAGAAATCAACGGGTGTCCCATCGGCAAGGAAGGGCATATCCTCCATCGGAACTACTTTAGAGATAACTCCTTTGTTTCCGTGTCGTCCGGCCATCTTATCTCCAGGTTGAAGCTTACGCTTAACCGCGATAAATACTTTTACCATTTTCATCACACCGGGAGGAAGATCATCTCCACGCCGAACTTTTTCGACTTTGTCCTCAAAGCGTGCATCCAGTGTGCGTTTCTGGGCTTCGTACTGATCGTGCAACGCCTCTACTATTTGCGCGTCCCTTTCATTGGCAAGGGCAAGCTGCCACCACAGACCTCTGGAAAGCACATCAAGCAATTCATCATCAACAATGGCATTTGCTTTTATACCTTTTGGTCCTTTAACTGCTCTCTTACCCACAAGAAGATTTCTGAGACGAGCATAAATATTGCGATCCAGAATCGTAAGTTCGTCATCGCGATCTCGTGCTAGACGCTCCACCTCCTCGCGTTCAATTTGCAGAGCGCGTTCGTCCTTTTCCACGCCGTGGCGATTGAATACGCGCACCTCAACTACAGTTCCAAAGTCGCCAGGCTTTACTCTCAAAGATGTGTCTCTGACATCGGAAGCTTTTTCACCGAAAATAGCTCGTAGCAGTTTTTCTTCCGGTGTCATCGGACTTTCGCCCTTTGGCGTTATTTTACCAACAAGGATGTCGCCTGGTTCCACGTCGGCACCAATATAAACAATCCCAGCTTCGTCCAGATTGCGCAGTGCTTCTTCACCGACATTTGGTATATCGCGAGTAATCTCCTCTGGACCAAGTTTTGTATCGCGGGCGGCGACCTCAAACTCTTCTATATGCACAGATGTAAAAACATCATCGCGAGCAACGCGTTCTGAAATGAGAATGGAATCTTCATAGTTGTATCCATTCCATGGCATAAAGGCTACGACTACATTTTTACCTAGCGCTAATTCTCCAAGATCGGTCGAAGGACCATCTGCAACGACCTCACCCTTGTTAACCTGCTGGCCCACTTTTACTAACGGACGCTGATTTATACAGGTGTTCTGATTACTGCGCTGGAACTTTCGCATGCTGTAAATGTCAACACCTGCGTCACCGAGTTCTAAATCTTCAGTCACTCGAATGACAATCCGCTGTGCATCAACCTGGTCAATGATACCGGCTCTCTTCGCCATAATTGCAGACCCTGAGTCCCGGGCAACTACACCTTCTATACCCGTACCAACCAGGGGAGCTTCCGCACGCAAAAGAGGCACTGCTTGCCGCTGCATGTTAGATCCCATCAAAGCACGGTTCGCGTCATCGTTTTCAAGAAATGGAATAAGAGAAGCCGCAACAGAAACAAGCTGTTTTGGACTAACGTCAATCAAATCCACGCTTTCACGCGGCGCCAGTGTGTAGTCGCCTGACTGACGAGTACTCACTAATTCATTCTCAAACCGCCCATCAACATCTAGTTTAGCATTCGCCTGTGCAACGGTGTGCCGCATCTCTTCTGTTGCGGACATATAATGCACTTCGTCAGTAACCTGAGCATCTTTTACTATCCGATATGGAGTTTCAATAAAACCATATTTGTTAACACGTGCGAAGGTGGCAAGTGAATTTATAAGGCCAATGTTTGGTCCTTCTGGTGTTTCAATCGGGCACATCCGGCCATAGTGTGTAGCGTGCACATCCCTTACTTCAAACCCTGCTCGTTCGCGCGTCAAACCTCCTGGACCTAAGGCTGACAATCGGCGTTTGTGAGTCACTTCAGAGAGTGGATTCGTTTGATCCATGAACTGCGACAACTGACTGGAGCCAAAAAATTCACGTACAGCAGCGGCTGCAGGCTTTGCATTTATCAAATCCTGCGGCATTACCGTATCAATTTCTACCGAAGACATCCTTTCTTTAATTGCGCGCTCCATCCTGAGAAGTCCAACGCGATACTGATTTTCCATCAATTCGCCGACCGATCGCACGCGACGGTTTCCTAGGTGATCGATATCATCCACTTCTCCCTTTCCATCTCGCAGTTCAACCAACGCTCGGATACAGGCAATGATATCCTCTTTCCGAAGAGTCCGTTCCGTATCCTCGGCATCTAAAGCAAGCCTCATATTCATTTTAACACGGCCTACCGCAGAAAGATCATAACGTTCACTGTCAAAGAATAGCGTATCAAAAAGGGCAGAAGCGGCTTCAACCGTCGGGGGTTCGCCGGGACGCATAACACGATAAATGTCCATCAATGCAGTCTCACGACTCATGTTTTTGTCTTGTGCCATTGTGTTGCGGATGTATGGGCCAACATTGATATTATCAATGTCAAGAACTGGGATGTCCGTAAAACCTGCATCAAGAATGTCGTTGATTGTTCCACCAACCATTTCGCCAGCTTTGTCAAATTCTAACGTCAATTCGTCACCAGCTTCGACATAGATTGCTCCATTTTCTTCATTGATCATGTCTTCGGCAACAAACTTACCAATGATATTATCAAACGGAACAATAAGATCCGTGACTTTACCTTCGTCAATAAGGTTTTTGACGGCACGTGGAGTTACCTTCTTGCCAGCTTCTGCAATCACCTCACCTGTAGCGGCATCTACTAAATCGTAAACAGGACGCGTACCTCGAACGCGCTCAGGGAAAAATTTAGTCACCCATCCTTTTTGCTTGCGGCAAGAGAAGTTCACGGTATCAAAGTAGGCATTCATAATTGCCTCTTGATCCATGCCTAGTGCATAGAGCAGCGATGTTACTGGCAGCTTACGTCGCCTATCTATGCGCGCATAAACAATATCTTTTGCATCAAACTCAAAATCGAGCCATGAACCACGATACGGGATGATCCGGCAAGCGAAAAGTAGTTTACCCGAACTGTGGGTTTTGCCTTTGTCATGATCAAAGAAAACACCTGGAGAGCGGTGCATCTGCGACACAATAACGCGCTCAGTTCCATTGACAACAAAAGTGCCGTTCGGCGTCATTAGTGGCATATCACCCATGAACACATCTTGCTCTTTTATATCCTTGACTGATTTTGCTCCGGTATCCTCGTCTATATCAAAAACTATGAGACGAAGCGTCACTTTTAGCGGCGCACTGTAGGTCATATCACGCTGCTGACACTCCTCTACATCGTACTTGGGCTTTTCTAATTCATAGTCAACGAATTCCAAAACAGATGTTTCATTAAAATCTTTTATCGGAAAAACCGATTGGAACACGCCCTTGATCCCTTCACCGTCCAAAGGTGTCATCGCGTCACCAGACTTTAAGAATAAATCATAAGAAGATTTTTGAACCTCAATGAGGTTTGGCATATCAAGAACTTCGCGAATTTTACCGTAATATCTACGTAGACGTTTTTGGCCAATATAGCTTTGAGCCATGGTCAATATCACCTTTCATTTTCTTAACAGTTGCATACACCGTTGGGAACCAGGTACGCCACCCTAAGAGACAGTCAAAACTGATCCATTCCTGGCCTTCTTCCCAAAGAACGCCGCCCGATCTTTCCATCTGACCTAAAAAGACTTTTTCCCCAAAAAGCCTCATTATGGCAGATACGGCTAAGGCGGTTTAAACCGCTCTTAGCCTTCTATTTTGAAGAACAACTTTATGGTTGCTACTTTAATTCAACTTCGGCGCCTGCTGCTTCCAACTTGCCTTTGATCTCTTCTGCCTCAGCTTTTTCAATGCCTTCTTTCACAGCCTTACCGCCGGCGTCAACCAACTCTTTAGCTTCCTTTAATCCAAGGCCAGTAATCGCGCGAACTTCCTTAATCACGTTGATTTTAGAAGCACCTGCTGATTTCAATACTACATCAAATTCAGACTGCTCTTCTTCAGATGCATCGCCGGCTTCTCCACCGCCCGGTCCTGCCATCATTACAGCGCCGCCAACCGCCGGCTCAATACCATATTCATCTTTAAGAATTGTCTTCAGTTCTTGTGCTTCAAGCAGAGTTAGACCTACAATCTCTCCCGCTAGTTTTTTAAGATCAGCCATTTTAGACTCTTTCCATTATAAATTTGTGTTCCAACGCAAGGCTTATGCCCTACACAGTTAGTAATCTGCCTTATGCTGCGGCCTTGTCCTCTATCGACGACAAGACGCCCGCGATGTCCGAAGCAGGAGCGCCAATTACACCAGCGATATTTGCAGCCGGTGCCCCAACACAGCCCGCAATAGAAGCTATAAGCTCTTCGCGAGATGGCATTTTAGACACTGCTGTTACGCCAGCACGGTCAAGAATATTCTCTCCCATCGCTCCACCGAGAATTTCAAATTTCGTATTCTCTTTCGCGAAGTCTTCCGACACTTTGGCCGCAGCCACGGGGTCTTCAGAAAAGGTTAGAACAGTCATTCCCTCCAGAAGGTTAGAAATGCCTTCACATGACTTTCCTTGTAGAGCGATTTTGGCGAGCCTATTTTTGGCAACGCGCACTGAACTTGCGGCCTCACGGGCCCGCGCGCGCAGATCTTGCATTTCCGCAACTGTCAGACCTGTGTAGTGGGCTACCACCACAACGCCAGAGCTTTCAAAGATCTGGCCAAGTTGCTCGACCGTCTTCTCTTTTTGTGCTCTATCCACAGTTTTACTCCAATTATGGGGAAACTTCCCCGGCTCAAGTTTGCTGCCTTTAAGGCAACGATTAGGTCCAATTTCAGGGTCCAGAGGCCAAAACCACCCGCGACAACGCAGTAGAACTTTTCCCATTTCCCATCTCAGGAAGGAATTATGAGGCTTGGCCCCACCCTCCATCTCGGACAGTACAAGGCTATTACTAACCCCGCTTTTGCACCCAACCTAAGAAAAGGACGGGTGAAACTTATTATTGATCTGAAGCGCTCGCTATATCTATTGTGACGCCAGCACCCATAGTTGAACTCAGAGCAATTTTCTTCATGTAAGCGCCCTTAGCGCCTGACGGCTTTGCTTTTGCAACAGCAGAAATAAATGCCCGCACATTTTCGACTAGCTGGCCTTCATCGAAAGATGCTTTGCCAACACCAGCATGCACTACACCACCTTTTTCTGCTTTAAACTGAACTTCACCACCCTTGGCTGCTTTCACAGCATCGGCCACATCAACAGTAACAGTACCTACTTTGGGATTTGGCATTAGGTTACGCGGGCCAAGCACTTTTCCCAAACGCCCTACAATCGGCATCATGTCAGGTGTTGCAATGCAGCGATCAAATTCGATTTTGCCAGACTGCACGGTTTGCATAAGGTCTTCAGCGCCCACAACGTCTGCGCCGGCAGCTTTTGCCTCTTCGGCTTTGGCATCCCGCGCAAAAACCGCAACGCGTACTGCCTTACCCGTTCCATTTGGTAGGCCAACAACTCCACGTACCATTTGGTCTGCGTGCCTAGTGTCCACCGCAAGATTCATGGCTATTTCAATCGTTTCATCGAATTTTGCTGTAGCATTTGATTTTACCAAATTCACCGCATCTTCCACGCTAAGGTTCTGCTTGCCACTAAACGCGGATTGGATAGATTTTGTTCTTTTTCCCAATTTTGTCATTTTACTTTACCTCAACACCCATGGAACGTGCCGAACCCGCAATGATCTCCATCGCTGCCTCTACACTATTTGCATTAAGGTCTTTCATCTTTGATTGAGCAATTTCACGAATCTGCGTTGCAGTAATTGACCCTATTGCCTCACGACCGGGGTTGCTAGATCCGGACTTCAATTTGGCAGCTTTTTTAATGTAAAAGGAGGCTGGAGGAGTCTTAATTTCCATAGTGAAAGACTTGTCCTGAAAATACTCTATTATGGTCGGACAAGGGGCCCCTGCCTCCATGTCACCAGTTTTCGCATTGAATGCTTTACAGAACTCCATAATATTTATTCCACGTTGACCCAATGCAGGTCCAACTGGGGGTGACGGATTAGCCTGGCCAGCAGGGATCTGTAATTTAAGCGTGCCTACCAATTTCTTGGCCATTCCGCCTCTCCTTTTTTTCAACACCCATCCAACGCGTCAGAGGGGCTTAATGTTGGTGTGGTCTGGTTTAAAGGCCGCCGCCAATTTACCTACCACAACAAGCGCTCAGGTTTGTTTTGTTACCTGTGTATACTCTAGTTCTACCGGTGTTTCTCGGCCGAAAATTGAAACCGCTACTTTTAGGCGCTGATTTTCTTCGTCCACGCCCTCGACTAATGCATCAAAATCTTCAAAAGGTCCATCGTTTACTTTGACCTTTTCACCAATTTCAAATGTGATAAGTGTCCTTGGTGCTTCTTCGCCCTCCTGAACTCGGTTGAGAATTGAATTAACCTCAGCATCGCGCATTGGCATTGGACGGCCCTGAGGGCCGAGAAAACCCGTCACACGGTTTATGGAATTAATCAAATGGTAACCCTGGTCACTCATTTCCATATGTACCAAAACGTAACCAGGCATGAAACGCCGTTCGGCAGTAACTTTTTTACCTCGACGGATCTGAATAACTTCCTCAGTAGGGACCAAAACCTCTTTAATTTGATCTTGAAGGCCTGATTCAGATACAGAACTTCTGATTTGTTCGGCAATTTTCTTTTCAAAGTTTGAAAGAACACTGACTGAATACCACCGCTTAGCCATCTGCCGTTTAAACCTTCCAGTATCTCTTTTTTTGCCTTGTTTACAGTTACTTGTGGCTAGAATTTACCAACCCATCCAAACAAAAAACTGGCGTGCGGCTCGAATCGCAGCACGCCATTTTATGTTAATTACGCGGTATTAACTCCGAAGATCATGGGTATCAAGAGGTTAAATTTGAAAATTTGCACAGATAACGCATCAACCAATAGCAGTAATAATGCCTTGAAGACCCGTTCGGATCCCTAAATCTACCAATCCAAAGAACAATGCTGCAATTGCAGACATGACAAAAACCATGATGGTGGTCAGCAGAACCTCTCTCCGTTTCGGCCAGACAACCTTTGCGACTTCCGAGCGGACCTGTTGGATGAATCGTGTAGGGTTAATTGTTAACATTCCGTGTTCCTTGCAAGCCTGTTGCGTAGATAGCCAGTTCTTCCAGGCTTTTCAAGAGATAGTTGTTTGTAAAATCCCCTGTTGCAGTCAATGTTTGCGATATCAACTCTTTCCAGATACATTGATATTTAGGTCAAAAAAAAGAAGCGTTTATGAAAGAAACATGCACAATCACAAAGCTGATCGATAATAGTAAAGTTCGCGTAACTCGTTTTGAATTTGCACCCAACGAAGAAACGGGTTGGCATATTCATGAATTTGACTACGTAATTACAGCCATAACCAAGTGTCAAATGAGTCTTGAACATCCCGATGGTAGCGAAACCCTGGCAGAGGTCGCTGAAGGAGATTCCTACTATCGCGATCGTGGGGTAAGACACAACGTAATCAATGCCTCCCAAAAGCCCATGACTTTCCTTGAGGTGGAGCTAAAATCTTAAATCGTTTCTACGACTATAACAGATGCTTGGTTAAAGCCAAAACGTCTTCACTGTTGTTATAATGTGCCAATGACACTCTGATCCGTCCATTACGGATGCCGCAAATGATGCCCTTACTTATCAAATCATCAAACATTGTCTTTATATTATTCTCGTCACTGAAGAGTGAAATAATGTGAGAAGACAAGTTCATATGGTGCTCTCCAAATAAGATCTTCCATGGACCATCGGCAAGATTTTCCTTAAGAAGGCTTGCTAATCTGTCTGCATGCGCCTCTATGTTAGAAATGCCGAGATTTATAAGTTCATCAATAGACGCGTTAAGACCAACTACGGAGACATAAGATAAAGTAGACTGGGTGTATTTGGCGGCCGTTTTCGATAGACTGAGGTTTTTAGCGTCCGTGTCAAAGGGATCCTGACCGCCAAACCAGCCAACACAAGGCGGTTCCCTGTCCAAAAGCAGGTTCGAAAACCAAGCAAAAGCAACACCTCCATGTGCCCCTAGCCATTTATAGCAGCTGCAGACCACAAGGTCAGCACCCCATTCTGAGACTGAGATCGGATAAGCACCCGCTGCCTGTGTAATATCTACAATTAGATGCGCGTTCACTCGCCTACATTCGGCACTAAGTCTGGCTATATCTACACGTGTGCCAGTAGCAAACTGAACATAACTCAAACAAACAGCCGATGTATTTGAATCTAATGCCTCCAATATAGTCTCAGTTAAGTTTGTTTCATAATTTTCCGATACAAAAAATAAATCTAGCGAGCACCGTCCTGAAAAAGCTATCCACGGTCGAGTTACAGCAGGAAAATCAGTGTCAACCATTATAACACGGCTGCCTTGGGAAGGGCAAAGCAAGTATGGGACTTGGCTTAGAATTTCACTAGCACCAGAAACAACCGCTATATTTTCTGAACTTGCACCAATTAATTGGGCAACTTTGGACCGCGTACTCTCAAGAAATGCAGCTTCCTGGGTATCCGACATATAAAGGTTGCCGTGTCTGGCCGTATCCTCAAGGAACTTTTGCATTGCAGTGACAGATTTTTTTCCAATCAAACCAAGAGACGCCTGATTCAAATAAATTTTGGTGCTTAAACACGGATAGTCAGATCGTTGCGATAGAGAGCCTGTCATTAAAATACATCTTCAATCATTAAACCGCAATTACCTATAGCTCTTACTGTACCCTGTCGCAATCTGACGTAGATCCAATTTTCTGACAAAAGCCTATTTCGATTTATAATATTAGAAAACCAAAATTTAGTCCGCCGTCTTTTAGTGGTTTATAATTTCTCCCGGGCGCGAAGCTTTAAACGAGTAGGGATCAACTTCACTGTTAAGCCACTAAAAATAATCAGTAAAATCCCGACCCAGGAAATTTTATCTGGTAGGGTTCCAAACAAAAAGAAACCGACAAGTGTCGCAGAGGGAATTTCAAAATATGTGAAAGGCGCTATCTTATCTGCAGAAGCCCAAGCCATGGCAAGTATCATCAATGTTTGGCTCAAAGCCGTTGTTACAGATAGCACCAGAATAATCAAAATTTCAGTCTTTTCTGGAGTAGTCCAAAAAAATGGTGCCGCCAGTCCAGACATAAAGCTCGCGACAAAAGCTCCCCAAACAGCAACTATAATCGGCGGTGTAACAATCCCCAGCTTTCGATTCAATAACATTTGTATTGCCACCATAAGGCCCGTAAAAACGATAAATAGGCCATTGAAATTCATTTGAATAATGTCGGGGCGGAGCACCAAAACTACCCCAAGGAATCCTCCTAACACGCCTAACCATGTAGCCGGAGAAACACGTTCGTTAAGAATCCAGACGGAAAGGCTTATCATTAGGAAAGGATAAATATAAAGGATCGCGATAGAGTTTGCATAATCTACGTGTTGGACACCATAAATGAATGCTGTATTGCCCAAGACAAGCGCGCAACCTCGGAAAATTTGGGCTTTAGGGTAGGATGGTGTGAGTACTTTTTTGCCATATTGGTAAAGAGCCAAAGGGAATAGAAGGATAAAGTAACCAGAAAATCGAAAGAAGCTTATCAAAGCCGGCTCCATCGTCTCAGTCAGGATTTTCATCAAACCGCCACTTAAAGATGCGAGGGCAAGCGCCAAAATCATAATAAGAATTGCAGTTGAGGTTGTCGATCTATGAGCTTTTGTCTGCATGTTGTCACTCAAATTTACGAAGTGCCCTAATATATATCTTGCACTGCTCCAAGAAAGGCTCAGGTCGTGTCAAAGTAAAGCATTAATTTGAAATGCAATTTAAGAAAGGGTCGTAAATGAATAAACAAATTTTGTGTGGATAACTTTCTTCTTTTATCGGTTTGGTCCGTTTTTGCTAAATTATAATTGGGAGATCAAGATTTGCAAAGTAGGGATTTGTCAAACCTGCAAGTGTGCTGGCATAGTAGCAAAAATTGGCGTTAAAACAGGACTGGAATAGTTACCACAACTCGTTTATCAATCTCAATATTTTCCAGTCCACGGCTTTGTAAAATCAGTTAAGAACACCTTCTCTAATGACAAATATATTCATAAATTTGAACTCAAGCCGCATAAAGGTAATCTTCCAATAGCTGACATTCAGCCCCCTGTTCTACTCAAAGTCAATTTTGAGTAAATATAATCGAAGGTATCACTAGAGTTGAGTACAAAAGGTTAGAAATTCCCCAGCCTCAGATTAGCTTAAGAAGATTTTAGCTTTGATGCTGAATATTTTTCTCCTTACGTCTAACGCAGCACAATTTGTTTGAATTTCCACAATAGACCAATAATTTTTTGCCGTTTTCAATAAAACACATATGAGTGCATCTCTTCAAAATTGGTCGCACAAGGCTGAAAAAATCAGACGGATTTCAAGGTTTACCTAATTCAATTGAATAACAAGTAAGTTTAGTTGCCAAAAGCAGGACTCACTAAATGTAATAACTATGGAATTCTCTGGTAAAAACTCTAACTTCACAAGAATTGATCGACTTCTTTTGCATGGCGCGTGAAAATATTCATTGCATCTTCGGAACCTAAATCGTTCAAAATTCCTTTGCTAACTTCATCCCGTGTCCACATCCAAGTTTTGACGGGATCATCTCGCATTGCCCATGATGCAAATAATCGCCGACCCGTTGTTCCTTCATTTAAAATCGTAATTTCAACGTGTCTATCATCGTTCTTGATTTTTTGAAAAGTTAAATCAACCTGCAAAGGAGGACCCTCTAAATATTGAAGAAACAAATCTGATCGCGATATTAGTGCACCAGTTATGTTTCTTTTCTTATTGTTTTCTTTTGATGACATTAAAACTGTATCTAACATATTTTGATCAAATCCGAATGGCGTTGACCAGTAGATTAGGTGTTTTACAAAGTGTGCTTGCTTCATCGCCATAGGATAATTCCTTACAAGATATGTTACACTAACACGAATAAATTTTTTGAAATAAATTATTTACCTATTTTGGTAACAAGATGGAACACTTTTTGCTGCAACCGAGATGATTCTTAAGTGTATTATCTTTCCCAATCATTTTAAAAAGTCTTGATGTTAAATATTTTGTTTAGAACCCCAGCCCTTTCGAATTAAAGTGTAGCATGGTAGAATAACGTAGTAGTGTTCCCTTGTTCATACGGGGCTCCTAGACGCTATAGCAACGTAAGCTGTTTCATAACTCCAGTAAACGTTGTGTTACTGCTAGCCATTGGAATATACCAATGCTTTGACTTTACGTCCTCGTTTAGAAAAGCCAGCTAGCTTATTTTTTTAAATTCTGTCTCAGCAATCCAACCTTTAATAATTTTTTCCGAAATCGACAAAGTTTATTAAAAGATAAACTAATATCCATAAAAAATTGCTAGATTTTTTGTAAAATGTTAATAAATCCGTATGACCAATTGGAAAAACTATTTAAAAAAGAATCAGACTCGATTTATAAATGAGCTTTGTGAATTTATTCGCATTCCTAGCGTTTCTGCAGATCCAAATCATGCCGATGATGTCTTATCCGCAGCAAGTTGGGTGGCTGCCAGGCTTGAATGTGCCGGAGTGGAAAATGTTTCGGTAATGCCAACGGCTGGTCACCCTTGTGTTTATGGCGACTGGCAACATGCTGATGAAAATCAACCCACTATTTTAATTTATGGACATTTTGACGTACAGCCCGCAGATCCGGTCGATCTGTGGACCACTCCACCCTTTGATCCACATATTCGTGATAGGAAAATCTTTGGACGAGGGGCATCAGATGACAAAGGCGGGATGTTAATTCCTATTTTAGCCTTTGAGGCGCTGATGAAAGCTAAAAGCAGGTTGCCAATAAATGTTAAGTTTATTTTTGAAGGGCAGGAAGAAATAGGCAGCCCGGATATGCCAGATTTTGTTGCTCAAAATAGAACATTATTAGCAGCAGATATGATTTTCAGTTCTGATGGACTGCAATGGACTGCCGATGAGCCAAACATCGTGGTAGGCTTGAAGGGCTTGTCTAGTATGGAAATTAAAGTAACGGGAGCAAAGGCGGATCTTCACTCTGGTCTTCACGGTGGTGCTGTGGCTAACCCTCTTTTAGCTTTATCACAAATACTAGCAGGTCTTAAAAATGCTGAGGGTGAGATTCTTGTAGAAGGATTTTATGACAATGTACGTGATCTAACTGATGAAGATCGAGCCGAAATAGCAGAAGTTCCTTATGATGAAACGACCTATTTGGCCGAAATTGGAGTGACCGCGCTTCACGGAGAACCAGGTTACAGCGCTAGGGAACGGATGTGGGCTCGACCTACGCTGGATGTTAATGGTATTTGGGGCGGTTATCAGGGAGAAGGCAGTAAGACTGTTCTGCCAAACGAAGCGCGGGCGAAAATCACCTGCCGTTTAGTTGACGACCAAGATCCAGAAAAAATTTTCGAAGTCATCGTGGCCCACTGTAAAAAAATCTGTCCAAAAGGCGTTGAATTCTCCGCCCATCAACTTACGGGTTCTGGAAAGCCTTTTCGAGTACCTCGTAACCACAATGCTTCGGAGGTCGCAAGGCAAGTTCTTGAAGAAATTTATGGAAGCCCAATCTATATTACCAGACTGGGAGGAAGTATTCCAATTATCTCAACGTTTTTGGAAGAAATTGGAGTTCACACAACAATGTTTGGTTTTTCTATAGGTGATGAAAATCTTCATGCACCGGATGAATTTTTTCGACTTCGGAATTTTTATCGTGGCCAAAAAGCTTATTGTCGGCTCTTTGAGAGACTAAAGGTCTAGAACCCTTTAAATATCTACTAAATTTGTTGCCAAATTCATTTGGCGATTTTCCCAAAATAGAAAGTATTTTGATCGTCAAGTTAATAGGAAAAATAAATTTTTTGACGAAATCCCTGCGGCTTGTCACAAAAGTTTTTGCACTGAAGTCATTGTGCAACGGCATGGCATCGGACCGGTATCGTTACTTATTTCAAGTAAATTGGAGTTTCAAAAGTGATAATGGTTTAATTTTTAATTGTTGGTAGGGAATAGTTCTTGAGAAACATACTGCATATGCTCGGTAGTTATCCCACAACAACCTCCAACGAGATTAATTCCCTTCTTCAGCCAGTTAGAGACAAATTCAGAATATTGCTCTTTGCTGATAACATCGTTGAACGTCCACTCACTACCTATCATGCGTCCGGAATGTGCATAGACTCCTTTTAGACCCTGCCAATCACGCGACAAAATATCAAGACAATCGTCAACATGACCAACATCAGTATGCATTATGCTAATTAAATCAACACTGGTATGCTTGAGGCTTTTTACTGCATTTTCAAGAAGGTCACCATTAAGCAAACACATTTGTTTATGCTCATTTTTTTTACAGCTTAGGCCGACCCAGACCGGTAGTTGTGTTTCTAAAGCAGCTTCCAGCGTTACCATCATACGTTCAATGTCTACCATCATCTCAAGCATTATCAGTTCGGCACCGGCGTTTGCCAATATATGAGCTTGTTCAGATATGTTTAACCTGAGTTGCTCCAGATTGGGACGTTTCCCAGTGAAGCTCCAATATGAGATACCTCCTGCCACGAGAATATTTTTTTTCCCCAATTCTGAACGTGCAGCCCTGGCCAATTTCACGCCAGCGGTATTAAGCGCACAGAAATTATGCGCTTCGCCGGCGTCCTCAAGTGTATGTTTACACGTAGCAAAAGTATTTGAAATAATCACTTTAGCGCCGCTGAGGATGTATGATTTGTGAATGTCCTTTAAAATGTTGGGATGGCTCAACGCACCTCCGCCATTCCATGCATTCTTTAATTGGGGCACACCTCTTCTTTCCATTTCGGTAGCTGTCGCTCCATCTATAAGTAGACATCGCCCAGAGTTCATTTTCTCGATTGTTTCAAAATATTTTTGCATAAAATATCACCGAGCTAAGACCTATGCCATGAATCTAAAAAATGATTAACATTTAATAAAAAAATTTCAGAGTGGCCCTTTTTTACAGCCAAAATCAATCACAAGATGCCACTCATCATTCTTGGATTCAAGAGCGAGGCATCATTTGCGAGCGTGATCTGATACAAAAATTTCACCCTCAGTTTCAGCAATGCCAAAAAGACGGAGCATTTTATTTTTTTGCATTTCTTTTATAAATGCGAATAAGACTTCTGATCCAAATCCATTTGTTCTGAACATGGTGATTATCAAGCCTTCTTTGATACACTCATCACTAAGACTGGGATTAGATCTTACTTTTTTCACAGCCTCTGACAGTAGTTCCACTAACTCTAGGCCGGTCGGAGAGGCACTTGGTCCACTTGCTCTAAATCCAGGCTTTGTAGTTGGGTGTAGAATCCCCCGCAGAAGAGGAATTTCTGAATCGTATATGTTAGATAAAAGGCCTGGAAAGGCCACTATAGTGTTAACCTCACAGTCTAGCATAAAATCATTTACGGACTTATCGTCAAAGGGTAAGCTGGCCTCATTTAAGTATCTTTGTATAAAGTTCTTCCTGAATTCAAATTCAGTAAATCGCGACCCAAGCCACATCATATAAGGCAGACCAAAATCCATAACTGCAGGGCCTACTTGAACCAAATCATAATCTATTGCCGTAAGCGTACCCGTATCTGGGTCACACAAGATATTATCCGGCTTAAAGTCATTATGTACAACGACTTCACGCCTTGCGGCATTGGTTTGTGGATAAAATGATGAACAATTCATAATTTTTTCAAAAACGCCAGTTTCCAATTGCAGAGCCAGCACCTCACGTGCAACCTCTGGATCTGGGTTACCAACGCCTAAAACTGGCATCCCTGTATCAATGCCTGACCATGGTAAACACCAAGCTGGAGCATAGGGAGGAATTTTACTTAAAATCTCATTGATTTTGGGATCCCGTCTAAGAAATTTTTGCTTCAGCGGAACATACCAATCTTTGGCCGTTGAATGTATACGCGCCATTAGGCCCGCCAGCTTTTTAGGTGATGCCAAATCTGGTTGAAAGTGGAAAAAGTCTTTCATAACTGAAGTGCCCGCGGAGAGTTCTACGTGGAAATCTGCTCCTCTCATCAATATTGGTGGTGCAACATTATTCTTTCGCAACGCATTCGTTGCAGCCTCCACACGATCAGAAGTGAAGGCGTGCAAATTCATTATGCTGCTACCTGTGCTAATTTTTACGATACACTTGGGCTTCTTAAGCGGAACAAAGGTAGGTCTTAGAACCACTATTCCCTGATACATCGGTTAATGAAAGCGAAGAATAAGGGCGTCCGCTATCAATCAAAGCTTTAGACGCCGCGTTCAATATTTGATCTGGACCCGCATACTTGAGTTCGATGTCAGGCAAAAATTCAAAATTTGAATTCATGTAATAATTCCTCGCTCAAGTAAGCGTAAACGACTCAAATCCCTGCTTATTCGATCCTAATGCAACAGTGTGCTCTGATCTTTAAGGTTATAAAGGGTTTTATCGCTGTTTCACTTTGTTAAAGTTTAAAATTGAAAATTTCAATTAACTCAGCCGCAAACATTTAATCATAATAAAAAAACAAGCTTTCTATAAACGTCCCACTAATCCTTTCGTTGACATTACATTTAAGATTACGACGCAATTAGTTTTCAAAACTGATCGAACAGTAATCCAATTCCAATGCCAATGAGTAATGCTATAGCTAATTTGGTTTGTTTGTTCAATTTTACTAACCTACCATTTAGACCTCAGCGTACAGATAATACACAACAAATTTGCTTTTACTGCCCACTACCCCTTACTGGATATATAGCATGGCCCAGATAGCGTGCATAGAACTGATATTGCTAGCCAAGTGAAGTTATGTAGCGCCTACATGGGCTAGTGCAGAGCCCACTGCCGCCCCGTACCATATTCTGTGCGAACAGTGCCCTTCAGGTTTCCACACCGCTGTCGGACAACCCACCAATTGATCTCTCTTCGTAATTTAGATTTCCATACTATAAAGAAGAAATTTGAACTCACAAACTTAGTTTCTGGTGGGCTGTATGTAACCAAAGATCATTCATAATGATCTGAAGGCGCGGAACAAACGTAAATAAATTAATAATCACACCAGGAAAAAGTGAGGAATTATTATGAGTTGTTCTTGTGGTCGGTCGCCAACTGGAAAATGCATTGGTTGGCATAAACTTTCTGAGGCCGAATATTTATCGAAAAAAACAGCATGGGAAGAAAAACAATGCACAAAAAAGGATGCTGCTTAAAAGACTTACGCAAGGAAGCGGTAAATAGGAAGATTTTATCATGAGTACATATAGCAAAATAACTAATGATGAATTGCTGCTGCAGCACTGTCTAAGAAAAAACAAGACCACTGATAGAGACCAAGCTTTAGTTTACGGTCGGCGATCCGGTTTTCTCGATAATAGTAACAAAATAACGCCTTCTGGTGCTAATTTAGTCAAATTTCTCAAACTCGATTTAGCACACGAAAGAGACGGTTAGTTTTTACAAAAAGTGATCCAAAGTACTGAAGTCAATCTTAGCAAACAATTCCGTTTCCAGACCACTGCCATAACCGGTACCTTTTACTAGAAAAAGTTTTTCGTTTAATTTCTAAAAAATCTATTCGATGGAAAAGGAACGCTTTTTAATTTACAGCTAATCATAGCGACCACAAAATTTATAGAGACAATACCGATGATAAAATCACCAAAATCAAACTTGCAGCCATGAAATAATTCATTAATCTCTGTCGCAGGGGTGACAAATCAAGTTCGTTTAGCAATTTACCCAACTTAAGCCAACCCAAGTGTAATGGTATCCATATGGAATTCATAATGGCGATTTTTATAGCTAACTCTGTTTGAAAATTATCTGGATAAAGTGCAAAACCCGTGATTAAAGCAGAATTAACTGCATAAGCCTTTGGGTTTATTAAATTTAAAAGTAAACCTGATTTGAAGCCTGGGTAAGAGTGCGGACGTCTAAAAGATATTTTATTCCCTGCGCACGCTATCTGGTAAGCTAGATAAAAAATGTAAATTATTGATAAAGTGAGTAAAACCATTCGTGCAGATGGTATTGCTAGGACTATAGAAGAAAGCCCCGATACCACTACCAAAATTACAATGTTCCAAGCGCATATCAGACCTGCTAAAAACCTTAGGCCAGCCTTGTAGCCATACGAGGTGCCGATGCCAGCAAGTGTTAGAACCGCGGGCCCTGGCGTTACGACTAAAAGAAAAACGCTCAACAAAAAAATATACACCACACCTTCATAGAGGTCGTAAGGGAGGTGAACAATAATTTTATTTTGTCACTCTTTACAACTTTTTTGAATGCATTTTAGAGTTTAAGTGAAATTCATACGACCTAATCCAACTACACTGCACGTAACTCTTCAAACATTAAAAGTGATATAGCAGCAGTCTTTAATCTCTTTACTTTCTAGCTACCGAGATAACTCATATTTTCTTCCTCCTGAATATTAAAATCCCATATTTTCTTAACCAAAACTACGATGAAAAGCTTCCATGGTATTGAGTTTTAGTTTCCAACACAACCTCTTGCTTGAACCGCTTGAAAATAGCTGATTACACCGATTTTTCGCTAGTCGTTCTAGGCCTTTTTTCTTTAATTTCAAAAGTTCAATTCTTACCCGAAGGAAATTAAACATAAATCCAATTATCCCCGACTTACTTTCCTAAAAATTCCACAAAAATTCCTTCCATGATAAGGTCTTATGATCCAAATACGGCACTTCGCCGTATTCTTTTGTAATGGGTCGTTCCTAAATATACGCGCATCGGTCAACGGTTAACCGACTTAGGTGTGAGATGGATTTTATTTACAAATGCAATGAGGCTTACGTTTCGAAAACAGAGTGTGCCTGCGAAGAAT
>MDTB01048609.1_pt1 | contig 27509 bp, 23 predicted proteins | sample 811161 | NCBI WGS metagenome assembly MDTB01 (sample SAMN05326650, study PRJNA326480) | marine metagenome | isolation source: seawater | place: Mediterranean Sea | collected 2009 | reverse complement strand
GCAAGGGTGAAACGGCGAGGTAAGAGCTCACCGGTTTTTTGGTAACAAAAAACGCACGGCAAACCCCACTGGGAGCAAGGTTAAATAGAGAAGACATTGCGTTTTTGCGCTAAAAACCGTCTTTAGTTAGTCTTCTGGGTTAACCGCTTGAGCTTAAGTGCAAATTTAAGCCTAGAGAAATGACATCTTTAATGACAGAACCCGGCTTATAGATTATCTGGCTTAATCATCTAAAATTTTGTTCTATATTTGTACTTTTATAATAATATATAATTATTGACTAATTCTTAAAAACCCATACTATCCCAAGTAATCCCAATATGGAGAGTATATTGAAAATTGAAAAAAAAAATAGGTTTTTAAGTAAAAATGTTTTTATCAAGTTACGAAAACAAAATAGACAAGAAGGGACGCGTATCGGTGCCAGCTACATTTAGATCACATTTGGGCACAATGGGTTACAATGGTTTTATTAGCTATCCTTCTTTTAATCATCCTGCGTTAGAGGCTTGTTCTCAAGATAGAATTGAAAAACTCTCTAATACAATCGATTCACTTAATCCGTTTGAGGAAAAAAGAGATTTTTTTGCTACTTCAATTTTATCAGAGAGTGAAAATTTACAATTTGATACGGAGGGGAGAATTTCTTTACCAGAAAAATTGTTAAATCATGCAAAAATTAAAAATAATATTTTATTTGTTGGTTTAGGAAAAACGTTTCAAATTTGGGAGCCAAAAAATTTTGATAAATTTAAAATTGTTGCTAGAAAAAAAGCTTTTCAAAATAGATCTAATTTAAAATGGGAAACAAAACAGAAGGGAGAATTATAATGAGTATAAATATTGGAGGTGGAGAACTTAGAGAGCTGAAGCCAAGAATTTTAGTTTTAGGTGTTGGTGGCGCAGGAGGGAACGCAATCAATGCTATGATAGAGTCTGGGATGGAGGGAGTAGAGTTTGTTGCTGTTAACACAGATGCACAAGATTTAAAGATGAGCAAAGCACATGCAAAAATTCAAATAGGAATGAATTTGACAAAAGGTTTAGGAGCTGGTGCTAAACACGATATTGGTCAAGCCGCAGCAGATGAGTCTTTAAATGAAATCACAAGTTATATTCAGGGCGCGAATATGGTTTTTATTACATCAGGCATGGGAGGAGGAACAGGTACAGGAGCATCTCACGTGATTGCAAGAGCTGCGCGAGAATTAAATATCTTAACAGTTGGTGTAACTACACTGCCCTTTTCTTATGAGGGACCAAAAAGAATGAGAAGAGCTGTTGAAGGTCTTGAAGAATTTAAAAAACATTTAGATACAGTTATAGTTGTTCCAAATCAAAATCTTTTTAAAATTGCAAGTGAAACAACTACTTTTGAGGAGTCGTTCAATCTATCAAATAACGTTTTAAAACATGGTGTTCAAAGTGTTACAGATTTGATGGTTAGACCGGGGATGATAAATTTAGATTTTGCAGACGTTGAAACCGTTATGAGCGCTATGGGTAAAGCTATGATGGGAACTGGTGAGGCAGAGGGAGAGAACAGAGCAATGGCTGCAACAGATATGGCTTTAAACAATCCTTTAATTGATGAATATTCACTTCAGGGAGCCAAGGGTTTATTGATTAATATTACAGGAGGAAACGATCTTACTTTATTTGAGGTTGACCAGTCAGTGAATAAGATTAGGGCAGAAGTTGATCCCGAAGCTGAGTTAATCTTTGGAGCAATAAAAGACGAAAACATGACAGGTAAAATCAGAGTTTCTATTGTTGCTACTGCATTAGATGGCCACAAAACTGAAAACAGTACAGTTTTAAATATGGTATCTCGTATTCAAAATAGAAACACTGGCTATTCTGAAAATTTATTTTCTCATAATCCAAGAATAGACAATAACACAATCAATTCTATTGATGGAGCTACAGCTCTTAAATTAGACGAAAGCTTTCAATTAGAGGAGGAACAAAGCAACTCTTTAGATAATTTAAGTAGTGAAAACTTTATTCAAAACTCAAATAATTCTGAAAGATCTTTAAGCGATATTCCCACAGGGGTTTCGATTGAAAGTGCGTCATATATAGAAGACAATAGATTAGAAAACAATTCTAACCCTAATGAAACCGAAGAAGGTCAAGAGGAATATACTCCAAAATTATTTTCTGAAGATCAGAGCTACGAGTCAGACGAGACTTTAGAGTCTAACGAGTCAGAAAGCAGAGAAAAAGAGGAGTTATTTGATCAAGATATTAATGAGGACGAAGACTTTGAAATTCCTGCTTTTTTAAGAAAACAAAAGTTTTAATGAATAAATTTTGGATACATGAACAATCAAACCTCATCACTGGAATTCTCCCATTTTCCAGTGATGTTGGATGAAGTTTTAAAAATATCTTCACCTTTATCTGAAAAAAAATTTATAGACTGTACGTTTGGAGGCGGTGGCTATTCTAAAGAAATTTTAAAGTTTTCTAAAACAAATGTTAAGGCTATTGACCGAGATAAAAAAATATTACCAGAAGCAAGGGCGCTTGAAGCAAAATTTCCTGAAAGATTCAAGTTTTATCCAATAAAGTTTAGCCAGCTGGATACTATTTCAAAAGATTATGTTGATATAATCATTTTCGACTTAGGTTTATCATCCATACAACTAGATGATTTTGATAGAGGTTTTTCTTTTAATTCTAAAAAAGGATTAGACATGACCATGGGTCTAAATGAAGTGACAGCCTTTGATGCAATAAATAATTTAAGTGAAATTGATTTAAAATTAGTGATTAAAGTTTTGGGAGACGAAAAAGAAGCATCCAAAATTGCTAAAAATATAGTTAAGCACAGAAATGAAAAAAAAATTTCTAATACAGCAGAATTAGTGAAAATAATCGAAAAAAGTAAAAAAAAAAATTATTCTAGTAAAATCAATCCTTGTACCAAAACTTTTCAAGCATTAAGAATTTTTGTTAATAAAGAAGTCACTGAATTAATTAATGGTGTGATCAATGCAACAAAAAAATTGAAGCCAGGAGGCAAAATTTTAGTTATAAGTTTTCATTCATTAGAGGATAGAGTAATAAAATATTTTTTTTCCAACTTTTCTAAGAATAAATCAAGACCATCAAGATATCTTCCTGAAAATAAAATCTCAAAAAAGAATTTATTTGATGAGTATAAGAATAAAGTATTAAGACCATCAAAACGAGAGATAGATCAAAATAAAAGGTCTAGGTCAGCTAAACTGAGATTTGCAATTAGGAGCAAGGACTCATTTGAATATCCAGAGGAATTTAAAAAAAAATTTAGAAAATATTTAGATTTAGAGGCAATCAATGTTTAAAAACAAATTTGTAATTTCCATAAGTTTATTCATTACCTTCCTAGTATTTACGTCTACAATTAAAAATAAAACTCGAGTTTTAGAAAAGAAAATATCAAATTTAAATACAAAAATTTTGCTTAAAAATAAAGATTTAAACGAAACCCAGCTAGATTTTTATTATCTAACATCCCCAGCGGAAATTGAAAAAAAGTTGAAGATGATTGGTTTTAACACTTATAAACCAATTAAATACTCAAATATCTATTTAAGTATTTCTAATTTTTCACAAATCGATAATAAAATTTCAAATCTAAAAAAATTCAATGAGAAAAAAAAATAAAAAAAAAAAATAACATTAACCAGTCAAGTTTCTTTTTTGAAGATTATTTAGAAACAAATAAAAAAAATAAAATATTAAAAAAATCAAATAATTTCCAAGATAGAATTTACGTATTATTCTTTTTCTTTTTTTCTTTAATTTTGATTTTTTCGATTAAAATTACTTACATCTCATTAAATAAAAAAGATATATTCAGTAAAGAAAAAAGTTCATCAAAATTTTCTCTTACAAGAAGAGACATAGTTGATAGAAATGGGATAATAATTTCAAGAAATGTAAACACTTTTCATGCTGCGATAGATCCAAAATTAATTAAAGATAAAAAAAATTTTTTGATTAAACTGAGATTAAATTTTCCTGAGCTTTCAATTAACGAAATTGAAAAAAAAATAATTAAAAAAAAATATTTCCGGATTAAAAAAAGAATAGATCAAGTCGAAAAAAAAAAACTTTGGGCACTTGGTGAAAAAGCTATTAAGTTTGAGCCATTTCAAGCAAGGATGTACACACACGGTGATTTATTCAGTCATATTATTGGTCAAGTAGATTATGATAACTACGGAATATCTGGTGTTGAGAAATATTTCGACAAAGAATTAAAAAATAAAAATAGATTAGACGAACCTTTGATACTAACTTTAGATAGTACCATCCAATACATAATCAATGAAGAATTAAACAATGCTATTAAAACTTTTAAAGCTACAGGCGGTGGTGCTTTGCTAATGAATGTAAATAATGGTGATATAATATCTTTAGTTTCTTTACCAAATTTTAATATTAATCAAAGATCAGTTATTAAAGATAAAAAATTTATAAATAAAATTACAAAAGGTGTTTATGAGCTTGGTTCAATTTTTAAAACTTTCACAATCGCTTTAGCATTAGAGCATAAACTAGTAGAGACAGATACAATCATAGAAAATTTACCAAGAAAAATTAAATGCTCTATTCATGAAATTACAGATATGAAGGAACATCCAAAAGATTTAACAGTAGAAGAAATTCTGATTAGATCTTCTAACTTAGGCTCAGTAGTTATTTCTCAACGAGTAGGAGAGGAAAAATTTAAAGAATTTATAAAAAAAACAAAACTTACAAAGAGTCCTAAAATTGAACTTGAAGAGGTTGGCGTACCACATAATTTAAATTGGAATAAATGTAAATTAGAAACAATTTCTTATGGTCATGGAATTACTACCACACCTTTACAAGCCACAGCTTTGTATGCTGCTATGAGCAACGGTGGTAAATTAATTACACCAAGTTTAATAAAAAATAGAAAAATTGAAAAATTAGAAACAATAATTTCCAGTGATACAAGCTATAAGTTAAGCAACATCTTAAGAAAAGTTGTTACTAATGAAAACGGTACAGCAAGTTTAGCCGATAAAAGCGGATATTATGTGGGAGGAAAAACTGGTACGGCCGAAAGTTATGGTAACAAAAAAAATAGAATAAATACGTTTATTTCAATTTTTCCATCAAATAAACCAAAATATACACTTTTTGTAATGCTAGAGAATCCTAAATTAAATAAAGATCTAATTTATAATTACAGAGGCATTAATACTAAAGCTCCTTACAACACATCCGGATGGAATTCAGTTTACGTTGCAGGCAAAATAATAGAAAAAATTGGACCAATTTTAGCCATAAAAAACAAAGAGTTTAAAGATCTGTATGTTGTTGAAAGATTTAATTAAAAAAATTCCAAAAAATAAAAAAAATATTGTCGTTTCCGGGCTATCCACGAACAGTAGAGAAGTAAGAAAAAATTATATTTTTTTTGCTATAAAAGGAAATAAATTGAATGGTGAAAAATTTATAAATGACGCAGTAAAAAAGAGAGCGTCTGTTATTATCTGTTCTAAAGATTGTAAATACGAAAACAAGAATATTTTTATAATCAAAAAAAAAATATTAGATTATTCTTGAGTGATGTAGCTTCAAAATTTTACAAATTAAAGCCTAAAAATATAATAGCGGTTACAGGTACTAATGGAAAAACGTCAGTAGCGGATATATTTTATCAAATCTTTAAAATCAATAATATTCCAGTAGCCACAATCGGCACATTAGGAATAAAATATAATGGAAGGACCATAAAAACTAGCCTTACTTCTCCTGATACTATTACTTTGCACAAAAACTTGCATAATTTGAAAAAGAAAAAAATTAATAATGTAATCTTAGAGGCTTCTAGTCACGGACTGGATCAAAAAAGATTACATCATATAAAATTTAAAGGAGCAATTTTTACAAATTTCAGTCAAGACCACCTTGACTATCACAAAACAATGAAGTCTTATTTAAATGCAAAATTAATTTTATTAAAAGAAGTTTTAAAAAAAAGATCTACTATAATTACTGATAGAGAGATCAAACCATTTTCATTAATAAATAAAATAGCAAAAAATAAAAATTTAAAACTTTTAATCATAAATAAAGAGCTAGAAAAAATTAAGAATATTTATTCTCTTAGTACAAATAATTTTAAAACTAAGAATTTAGCTATGGCGATTCAAGCAGTAAAATTATGCGGGTTAAATGACAAATCTATCTATAGTTCTTTAAAAAAAATACGAGATGTGAGTGGCAGACTTGAGTTAATAAGGAAATATCCTAATAATATAAAAATTTTCATAGATTATGCCCATACTCCAGATGCATTATTAAAAACTTTAAGATTTTTAAAGTCTATTTACGGAAATAACATATCTTTAGTGTTCGGATGTGGGGGCGATAGAGATCAAATAAAAAGACCGTTAATGTCTAAGATTGCAAATGAAAACTGTAATAAAATTTTCATCACAGATGATAATCCAAGAAATGAAAATCCAAATAAAATTAGAAAAGAACTTTTAAAGTATATATCAAAAAATAAGGCATTTAATATTGGAAGCAGAAAATTAGCTATTAAAAAAGCTTTAAAAAAAGCAGCACCTAACGAAGTAATACTTATTGCAGGCAAAGGACATGAAGATCAACAAGTTTATAAAAATAAGATTATAAATATTTCAGATAAAAAAATTATAAAAAAGATAAAAATAAAAAGAAAAATTTTGAATAAAAAACAGCTAAACTTTTTTCAAAACAAAATTATTTTAAGTGACATACTGGGTAAAGCAAATTCAATAAAATTTGATGGCTTATCTATAGACTCTAGGTCGATTAAAAAAGATAACCTATTTTTAACATTAAAAGGAAAGAATAATGATGGAAATAAATTTATAAGTCAGGCACTTAAAAAAGGAGCTAGGGGAGTGGTAACTTCTTCAATTTTAAAAAAAAATAATAAAAAAATTATTCAAGTCAAAGATACAATTTCCTTTTTGAATTATTTTGCAAAATTAAAAAGAGAAAATAGCACAGCTAAAATAATAGCAATAACGGGTAGTGCCGGAAAAACTTCTCTTAAAAATTTAATTAAAGATTTATTGAAAGGTTTTGGAAACACTTATTCATCGCCAAGGTCTTTTAATAATCATCTAGGAGTACCGATCAGTTTATCAAATTTAAGCTATGAGGATAAATTTGGAGTTTTTGAAGTTGGGATGAGTAGAGCTGGTGAAATTAGAAAACTTACTAGACTCATAAAGCCTCACATAGGGGTAATAACAAATATCGGCGAAGCACATCTAGAAAACTTTAAAAATATACATGGAATTGCAAAAGCCAAATCGGAAATTATAGAAAATATAGAAACAGGAGGAACTGTTATATTAAATAGAGATTGTAAATTTTATAGTTACTTATTTAAAAAAGCAAAATTGCATAAACTAAATATTTCTACCGTTGGTTATCATAGAAAATCTGATTTTTGTGTAAAAAAAATAGTAAAAAAAGAAAATGCATCAACAATTTTTATTAATTTTAATAATCAAATAATAAATTTTGATATTAAAGATTTAAATATCTATAATGTTTTATCCTCAATAGCAGTTTTAAAAGAACTTAAAATTGATATTTTAAAAATTAAACATAAATTTAAAAACTTCGAATCTTTAGAGGGCAGGGGAAAAAGATACTCTATTTCTAGATATAAAAAAAATTTTAAATTAATCGATGAAAGTTATAATGCAAATCCTTTATCAGTAAAAAATGCGATTAAAAAGCTCAAGTTAATTAAAAAAGAAAACTTCAAAAAATACCTAATATTGGGCGATATGCTTGAATTAGGTTCTAAATCAAAAAAATACCATGAAGAATTGTCTAAAGTTATTAACAATTCCGATATTGATAAAGTATTCATTAAAGGAAAAAAAACTATTTTCACTTATAAACATCTTAAAAAAAATAAAAGAGGAAATATTTTACAAAATAACGAAGATATAGATTTTAGTTTAAGTAAGATTATTTCAAATAATGATTATTTGATGATTAAAGGATCTAACGCTGTAGGATTAAATAATTTTAGTAAAAAAATAATAAGAGGAATATAAATGTTATTCAATTTATTAATTTCTTTAATTGATCAATACTCTTTTTTAAACGTATTCAAGTATTTGACCTTTAGAACTGGCCTTTCCGTAGTTACTTCCTTGATAGTTGTTTTTATAATTGGAGGTCCCTTAATAAAATTATTCTCTGAGAAAATGATTGCTGGGCCAATTAGACAAGATGGACCGATAGATCATATTATAAAAAAATCAGGTACACCCACAATGGGAGGAGTAATTATAATTATTGGAATTATATCTAGCACATTATTGTGGGCAGACTTAAGCAACATATATGTTTGGGTGTTAATTTTTGTATCACTTTCGTTAGGATCGCTTGGGTTACTTGATGATATTCTAAAAATTAAATTAAAAAATTCAAGGGGATTAAAGTCAAGATATAAGTTTCTCGGTCAAGTTTTAATAAGCTTAATTACTTTGATAATACTAATAAACTATTCTGATCATGAATATTTATTTAATCTATATTTCCCTTTTTTTAAAAACCTAATTTGGCAGATGGGATTATTTTTTATTCCTTTTGGTTTGTTTGTTATCATTGGTGCCTCAAATGCAGTAAATTTGACAGACGGTTTGGATGGACTGGCAACTGTGCCAGTTATGTTAGTAGCACTTTCGTTTACATTAATTTCTTATGTAGTAGGTAATACGATTTTTTCAGAGTATCTTCAAATTCAATATATTCCTGACGTCGGAGAATTATCTATTTTTTGTGGATCAGTTGTAGGAGCTTGTTTAGGGTTTCTTTGGTATAACGCTCCTCCAGCTAAAATTTTCATGGGTGATACCGGATCACTCTCATTAGGAGGCTCTCTTGCAGCTATAGCTATTATAGTGAAGCATGAAATAGTTCTTGCAATTATTGGAGGGTTATTTGTTCTAGAGACTGTTTCTGTAATAATTCAAGTAGCTTCATACAAACTCACTGGAAAGAGAATTTTTAAAATGGCACCAATACACCATCATTTTGAAAAAAAAGGATGGGCAGAATCAACTATTGTAATTCGATTTTGGATAATTGCTATTATCTTAGCACTAGTAGGACTTGCAACACTAAAACTGAGGTAAAGAATGCGCCATACTCTCGAGCTCAAAGATTTATCGTTTCTCGTTTATGGCTTAGGCTCTTCAGGCATTTCTGTTATTAATTTTTTTAAAAGAAATACAATAAAAAAATTCAAAGTTTGGGATGATAAAAAAAAAAATTTATTTAGAAATTATAGATCAAAAAATCTAAATAAAACTTTAAAAGAGGTTGATTATATAATATTGTCACCAGGAGTAAGCTTATTTAAAAATAAAAAACTTCAAAAATTTAAAAATAAAATAATCACAGATATTGATTTATTTTATCTTTCTAATAAAAAATTAAAAAGTATAGTAGTTACAGGAACTAATGGCAAATCAACGACTTGTAAATTACTTGTACATCTCCTTAAAAAGAATAAATTTAAGTTTGCATTAGGAGGAAATATTGGTACCCCAATTTTAAATATAAAAAACTCAAAAAACTGTTATGTAGTAATCGAAGCATCTTCATTTCAACTTGCGCATTCAAAATTTATTTGTCCAGATTATGCTTTTTTTCTTAACCTAACTAATGATCATCTTGATTGGCATGGAAGTAAACAAGACTACTTGAAATCAAAATTAAAAATTTTTCAACTTCAAAAACCTAATCAATATGCTTTTATTAATAAAAAATTTGAAACTATTTTCAAAAAAAAAAAATTTTTAAGCAAATTAATATTTCCTGAAAATTCAAATTTTAGAAAAATTAAGTTAAAAATTAAGAACGAATATTTAAGTTCTAATATTAACAATGAAAATATGAAATTTGTTTATAGCTTTTCAAAATTAATAAATATAAGTGAAAAATCTTTTTTAAAGACCATGATAACGTTTAGAGGTTTGCCCCATAGATTTGAAATTTTTTTAAAAAAAAATAATATTACTTTTATTAACGACTCTAAAGCAACTTCATTCAGAGCTACACATTCTGCTTTATCAGGTTTAAAAAATATATATTGGATATTAGGTGGGCAACCGAAAAAAAAAGACAAAATAATACTATCAAAATTAAAAAAAAATATAATTAAATGTTATTTGATAGGAAAAAATATCAATTTTTTTAAAAATCAAATCAACGGAAAAGTAGATTTTGCAATAACAAAAAATTTAGATAACTCACTCAGGAAAATTTTAAAAGACACAATAATGAAAAAAAAATTAGAACGATCTATAATATTGAGTCCAGCGGCAGCTTCATTTGATCAATTTTCCAATTTTGAAAAGAGAGGGGAAGAATTCAAACGATTATGTAAGGCATATGTCAGAAAATTCATATAAATACTTATTTTTAAACTATTGGAGAACTATTGATAAAAAAATTTTATTTTGTTTTTTAATCTTATTTTTCCTAGGTTTGTTTTTCTCCTTTTCTTCAACGTCTCCTCTTGCCGGAGAGAGACTTAATAAAGATTATTATTTCTATTTCAAAAAACATCTTTTTTTTACATTTTTAGCATTAATAATTATGATTATTATTTCTGGAATTAAAACAGAGTTGCTTATAAAATATACCTTACCTTTATTCATAGCGTCGTTTATTTGTTTAGCCCTAGTTCCGCTAATAGGAGTAGAGGTAAAAGGAGCAAAGCGTTGGCTTGACTTACATTTTTTCAAATTACAACCAATTGAAATATTAAAACCTTTTTTTATATTGATTACAGTAAAAATATTGACATTAGATAGTTTTAAGAAGTCTCAAATTAAATATATCTTAAGTTTCTTACTCTTAAGCTCAGTGATAATTTTATTAATTGATCAACCAGATTTAGGTCAATCAATTTTATTAATAGGTAGCTGGGCAACCATTATCTTTATATCTGGTGTAAATTTACTTTTAATATTTTCCTTCTTCTTACTTTTTTTAATTTCTTTAAGTTCTTTATTGATTTTATTTCCAGAAAAATTTGGATATATATCAAGCCGATTAATTACATTTTTTGATCCTAGTCATGGAGACAAATTTCAATCTTCATCAGCTCTCGATGCAATCAAATTAGGAGGTTTGACGGGTCAAGGTATGGGAGAGGGTATATTGAAAGAAAGTGTTCCTGAGGCTCATACAGATTATGTCATTGCTGTAATATCTGAAGAATATGGTTCGTTAGTGACAATTCTCATACTGACTATATTTTTGTATATTTCATTTAGAATAATCAAAAATTGTTTTAATCAAGATAACCAATTCCTAAAAATCTCTTTAGTTGGATTGGCTGCATTATTAATATTTCAAACATTTATTCATGCAGGAGTGAATACTAATTTATTGCCAACTACAGGAATGACTTTACCATTTTTAAGTTATGGTGGTTCATCTCTAATTGGAAGTGCAGTTTTAGCTGGTCTAGTTTTAAATTATACTAAAAATAAAGCTTATTTATATGACTAATAAAAAAATATTAATTGCAACGGGTGGAACTGGAGGCCATATTTTTCCTGCCTACAGTTTAGCAAATTATTTAAAAAAAAAGAATTATGAATTAAAATTAACTGTAGATAATAGAGGTCTTAAATATCTTACAAATACTAATAATTTAAGTTTGATAAAGATACCATCGACACCATTCAAAAAAGAAAACATTTTCAAATTTTTTATATCCTTATTTATTAATGTTTATTCAATAATTTTTTCTTTCTTTTTTTTATTATTTTACAGACCTGCAATAATATTTGGAACAGGAGGGTATTCATCCTTTCCAATTTGCATTGCTGCTTCTATTTTAAGAATTAAATTTATAATTTATGAAAATAATCTCATAATAGGAAAAACTAATAGATATTTGTTACCGTTTGCCAAAAAAATATTTGTTTCATACGAAGATTTAGAAGGCATTCCTTCAAAATATAGCAGCAAAGTCTATAAGGTTGGGAACATATTAAGGCAAGAAATAATCAATTCAAACTTTATTGCCTATGAGAAGAATAAATTTGAAACAATTCAAATTTTAGTTTTAGGAGGTAGCCAAGCAGCAAAAGTATTTGGTGACGAGTTGCCTCTTATTTTTAAGAAACTTAAAAATTCTCACATACCTATTAAAATTTTTCAGCAGTGTCTCAGCATTCAAAAAGATCAATTAAAAGAATTTTATAAAAAATTAAATATAGAATGTGAAATCTTTAACTTTACTAATAATATTATTGACTATTATTCTAAAGCTAATCTAGTTATAACAAGATCAGGGGCCTCTGTTTTGGGAGAACTAATTAATGTAAAGGTCCCTTTTATAGCTATCCCTTTGCCATCATCTGTAGATAATCATCAATACAAAAACGCTGAGTTTTATCAAAAAAAAGGTTATGGGTACTTATTGGAAGAGAAGGAAATAAAAAATAAACTGTATGATCTTATTAACTCAATTTTTAGAGATAAAATTATCATTAAAAAGATTTTATCTAAACAAGAACAACATTCTGACAAATATATCTTTCAAAATTTAGAATCTCAAATTGAAAATATTTTAAATGAAAAAGATTAATTTAGGTCAAAAAGACATAATTCACTTTATAGGAATTGGTGGAATTGGAATGAGTGGATTGGCACAAGTAATGAAAAATATGGGTTTTAAAATTCAAGGCAGTGATCAAACAAAAAATAAGAACACAATTAGTTGTTTAAAATCAGGTATTAAAATATTTATTGGCCACTCATCTATTAATGTAAAAAAAGCAACTATTATTGTGAAATCTACTGCAATAAAGAATAATAATATCGAATTAAGATTTGCCAGAAAAAATAAAATAGCAATTTATTCGAGAGCTGAAGTTTTAGCGGATGCTGTATCTTTAAAAAAAAATATTATAATTACTGGTTCACATGGTAAAACTACAACTACATCATTAGTAGCAAAAATTTTATCAGACCAAAAATTAGATCCAACAATTATAAACGGTGGAGTGATAAATTCTCTGAAAAGTAATGCAAAACTAGGAAGAGGAGATTGGGCGATATTAGAAGCAGATGAGTCTGATGGAAGTTTTTTGAAATTACCAATTAATTATTCAATTATAACCAACATCGATTACGAACATTTGGACTATTACAAAAATTTTGAGAATTTAGAAAAATCTTTTATTGAATTTATCAACAAAACTCCACCAACCGGTAAGGCTATAATTTGTTTAGATAATGATAATATTAAAAAAATTTTAAGGAAAATAAAAAATAAGAATATAATAACTTATGGTGAAAACAAAAAAGCTGACTATAAAATTAAAAGAATAAAATATAATACAGAAAGTACGAAATTTGATCTAAGTTTTAAAGACAAACTTAAAAGAAATAAAGAGATAAAAAATATAACAGTCAGATTATTGGGAAAACATAATGTGCTTAATGCAGCAGCTGCTTTTATTGTATGTTTAAATCTTGGAGCAAATTTAAAATCTGCTAAAAAGTCATTAATTAAATTTTCAGGAGTACAAAGGAGAATGACTAAGATTTTCTCAAAAAATAAAAATGATTTTTACGATGATTATGCGCACCACCCTACTGAAATTAGTTCTATTCTAGAGGGAGTAAAAAATGTTAATCAAAGGAGAAAAATAATAAGTATTTTTGAACCACACAGATATTCAAGAGTGATGTCTTTGAAAAATGAATTTTACAATTGTTTTAAAAAATCGAGTTTAGTAATTATTTGCCCATTGTATGCTGCAGGTGAAAGAAAAAATAAAAATTTTAATTTGGCTAAGTTCGGAGGCGAAATATCAAAAAATTCGAAAACCCAAGTTATTATTGTAAAAAATGAGATAGAACTGAGTAAATATTTAAAAAAAAATTTAATTTCAGACGAAATTATAATTGGCATGGGAGCCGGTTTAATATCGAAATGGATGACAGGACTTAAATTTTCATTATGAGCATAGAAAATATTTTCATAAAAAAATTCGGAAAAAATTTTAATTCAAATGTTAACCTCTCAAATTATAGTTGGTTTAATTTAGGAGGAAAAGCTGAATATTTTTATAAAGCAAAAGATAAAAAAGAATTGATTGAGTTTCTGCGAGAAGCTAGCAGTAATAATTTAAAAACCACATTTTTAGGAGCAGGATCAAATACTCTTTTCAGAGACAATGGAGTAAAAGGGGCAGTAATTAAACTTGGTAAAGATTTTTCTTTCACAAAAATAATTAATAAAAACACAATTGAGGCGGGTGCCGCAACACTAGACAGGACTGTGGCTAATTTTGCTAAAGATAACAGTTTTGGAAATCTAGAATTTTTATCATGTATACCAGGGTCGATCGGGGGTGCGATTATAATGAATAGCGGTTGTTATAATAATGAAATATCGAAAGTTTTAATGTCAATTCGAGCAATAGATAGAAATACTTTTTCTGAGGTTGAGATTTTAAAAAATGATATAAAATTTTATTATAGAGGTACAAATTTACCAGAGAGTCTTATTATTTTATCCGCTAAATTTAAAGTATCTATCGGTAAAAAAAATGAAATCGAAAAAAAACAAGCTGAACTAATTGAGAAAAAGAAAAAAACACAACCCAGTCAAATTAAAACGTGTGGAAGTACATTTAAAAATATTAGCAAAGACAGAAAAGCTTGGATGTTAATTAAAAAGTCGGGTTGTGAAAATTTTCAAGTTGGGGATGCAACTATTTCAAAAAAACACTGCAATTTTTTTGTTAATAATGGGAAAGCTAATTCTTTAGATATTGAAAAATTAATAGAAAAAGTAAAAAAAAAAGTTTGGGAAAAAACTGGAGAAAATCTTGAATTAGAGATTAAAATTATCGGTGAAAAAAAAATTTAAAAATGTTCTTGTAGTTTTAGGAGGCACTTCTGGTGAAAGAGAAGTTAGTTTGCAAAGTGGAAAAGCTTGTATTAAAGCCCTTAAAACAAAAGGTTACAATGTTTCAGCATTTGATCCAAAAAAAAATAGCTTAAATTTAATTGATAAAAAATATACAGATGTAATTTTTAATGCTTTACATGGAAGAGATGGAGAAGACGGTGTGGCACAAAGCTATTTTGAGTATTTAAAAATTCCTTATACCCACTCAGGAGTAGTCAGCTCATATAACGCTATGAACAAAATTATTTCAAAAGAGATGTTCATTAAGAACAAGATTAAAACACCTAAATTTTTTTCTTTGTATAAATCTGAATTAAAAAAAAAAACAAAAATTATAAAAATTGTTAATCTTAAAAAATTTAAATTTCCAATTGTTGTTAAACCTGTTAATGAAGGTTCTAGCCTTGGTGTAGAAGTTTCCAAAAATTTTAAAAAATTGTTTATTTCAATTAATCGTTTATTTAAAAAATACGATCAATTAATTTTTGAAGAATATATAGGAGGTCAGGAAATACAGGCTGCAGTTATAAATGGGAAAGCTTTGGGTGCGATCGAATTAATTCCAAAAAGATCATTTTATGATTACAAAGCCAAATATACGAAAGAAGCGAAAACAAAACATATAATGCCTGCTAAACTACTTTCTAAGAAATACAAAGAAGTTTTGCAAATAGCCAAAAAAACTCATAAAGTTTTAGGGTGTAGGGGTGTTACTAGATCGGATTTTAAATTTAAAAACGGTAATTTTTATTTATTAGAAATAAATACACAACCAGGTATGACTAGTTTGTCTTTAGTGCCTGAAATAGCTAGCTACAAAGGGGTTACTTTTGAAAATCTGGTTGAGAAAATTCTTTTAGATGCAAGTATTAATAGATGAAAAAACAAATAATAATTGGAATTTCATTATTAGTTTTATTGTCAACTATTAATATTAAGAAAGATCTAGCAATTAAAAAATTTAATATTAAAGAAATAAATATACAAAATAATTATTTAATCAAAGATAAAGAAATTAAAGACTCTTTAATCCTGATCTACAATACAAATCTTATATTTCTAAATAATAGTCAAATTGAAAATATATTAAAGCAAAATACTTTTATAGAAAGTTTTATAATTAAAAAAAAATATCCTAATATTTTAAATATTGAAATTATTGAAAAAGAACCATTTGCAATCTTATTTAATAAAAAAAAAAAATTTTATTTAAGTAAAAAAATTGAATTAATTGAATATAAAAAGATTAAGAGATATGAAAGTTTGCCGTATGTGTTTGGAAGCAAAGAGGAATTTGAGATTTTATATAACAATTTAAAAGTAATAAATTTTCCATTTGATATAGTCAAAAAATATATTTTTTTCGACTCAAAGAGATGGGATTTAGAAACTCTAGATGGGATAATTGTAAAACTGCCTAATAAAAATTACAACGAAATTTTAAAAAATTTTTTGAAAATAAAAAATAAAAATAGCTTTAAAAAATATCTCGTGTTCGATTATCGAATACCTGATCAATTAATTTTGAAATAACTTATGCCAAATTCTAATCTCAAGCTTTTTTTGGAAATTAATATTAAAGAATTTGTTTTTATTGTTGGTAAAATAGATCACAATAATTCTTTAAATATCAAATATAAACTAGCAGTTCCATTAAAGGGTATTGAAAATAACAGAATTTCTAATTTTGAAGATGTTTATACTATTATAAAAGAAAATATTTATTTAGTAGAACAAAAATTTGATTACACATTCAAAGAATTAGTATTAATTTTAGAAAATTTTAATCCCTCTTTTGTCAGTTTGACCGGATATAAAAAATTAAATGGATCTCAAATACTTAGAGAAAATATAACTTACATTTTAAATATGTTAAAAAATTGTATAGAGGAAACTGAGTTAAAAAAAACTATAATACATATTTTTAACTCAAAATTTTACCTAGATAGCAAAAAAATTGAAAATTTACCAATAGGTTTATTTGGAGACTTTTACTCTCATGAATTGTCCTTTTCTTTAATTGGTTCTAATATTTATAAAAACTTAATCAATATTTTTGAAAATTGTAACTTAAGAGTGAAAAAAATACTATTAAAAAGTTTTATTAAAGGAGCAAATATAAATAACTATAATAAAGATGTAGATACATTTTTTCAGATTAAACTTAACGAAAATAATTCTAAAATTTTTTTCTTTGAAAATAATTCTTTAAAATTTGAGCAGAATTTTGAATTTGGTTTAGGAATTATAATCCAAGATATATTTAAAATAACAACACTTAAAATTGATACTATTATGGGAATATTGAGCAAAATGAAATTAACAGAAAATGTTTCAGATGAAATGTTTGTGGAAAAAGATTTTTTTAAAGAAGATAATTATATTAAGCTTAAAAAAAAACTAATTAATGAAATAACTTTAGCCCGTATTAAAGAAATATCAGAAATATTACTATTTAAAAATGTAAACTTTCAATATTTTAGTAAAGTTTCTAAAAATATCTTTTTGGAGATAGATCAAAAATTTTTATTTGATAATTTTAAGGTTAATTTTAATAAAATATTGAGCAAAGGGGGCCAAAACAAAGTAGAATTTATTAATCCTATTTCAACGGATGATTTACTTATTACAGCTAATAAGCTTGTTCATTTTGGTTGGAAAAATGAGGCAATACCAATTTCTTCCCCAAAAAAGTCTTTAATTGCTAGGTTTTTTGATGCAATTTTCGGATAATTGTTTTTTTTAGAAACATTAGTTGTTTTAATTAGAAATAAACATTCAAGTATAAATCTTCAAATGATTGAAAAATATCAAAAAACAATTTCTAAAAAAATAAGTTTTGAAGGATTAGGCCTTCATTCTGGAAAAAATTCTACAATAAATTTAGTTCCTGCTAGAGAAAACAACGGAATAGTTTTTAAAAGAATAGATCTTAGTGAAAATAATACAATAGAAGCTAATTTTTCCAATGTGACCTCAGCAAGACTTTGTACAACTTTAGAGAATAAGTTTGGTGTTAAAGTCTCAACAGTAGAACACTTATTGGCAGCAATATACATTGCAGACATAGATAATGTAATAGTGGAAATAGACAACGAAGAAGTGCCTATAATGGATGGTTCAGCAAAAGATTTTTTAAAAGCTTTTAAAAAAGAAAATATAATTGATCAGTCTCAAAAACGAAAATATTTAAAAATTTCAAATAAAGTACAATTTATAGATGGTAATAAGAAAATATCTATTGAGCCAAATCAATCATCTTTAGAAGTAAATTTTCAATTAGATTATAAGAATAAAATAATTGGAAAACAAAGCAATGTTATAAATTTTCAAAAAGATAACTTAGACGACGTTTCTAATTCAAGAACTTTTTGCTTATACCAAGATATAGAAAAAATAAAAAAATCTGGATTAGCAAAAGGCGGATCCTTAGATAACGCAGTTGTTGTAGATAACGATAAGGTTTTAAATAAAGATGGATTAAGAAACGACAAAGAATTCGTAAATCATAAAATTTTAGATTTAGCTGGAGATTTTCTTTTATCAGGCCATAGAATTTTAGGAAAAGTGAATTGCCAAGGGGGTGGCCACGAATTGACTAATAAATTTTTAAAGGAAATATTTAGTTCAGCTTCAAATTTTGAATTGATAACATTAGACACAAAACAAAAAACCTATAAAACAAAAGAAATAAATTTATCTACCCTCGCTGCAACAGCTTAAAAGTTCAAAGTAATTTTACTGCACAAAGTCAGATTTTTTTGATATCAATCGACCATGCTTATAAGAATATTACTTTTATTATTTGCTTTTAATTTCCTTTTTTTAAGCTGTTCTAAAAAAGAAGAATTAGTCTATGAGACCACCAAAAAAAAAAACCCGTACGAAATTTATAAAGAGGCTTATGAAGCTTTTAATAAAAGAGATTATTTTTTTGCAGCAAAAAAATTTTCAGATGCAGAGCTGAACTTTGAAAGAGTAGAGTTTGCAGCTAAGTCGGCTTTAATGAATGGTTTTTCTCTTTATGCAATAAATTTTTATGATGAGTCACTTGAAAGTTTGAATAGATATTTGAAACAATACCCAGCTGATGAGAACAATGAATATGCTCATTATTTAATTGCTGTTATTTATTACGAACAAATCACTGACGAAAAAAGAGATTTAGACCCTATCTTGAAAGCAAAAGAAAAAATTGAATTTTTCTTAGAAAAGTTTCCTAATAATGATTATTCGACTGACCTAAAATTTAAAAAAGAATTAATTATAAACCAACTTGCTGCCAAAGAAATGTATGTTGGTAGATATTATGTTTCAGTAAAAAAATGGATACCTGCAATTAACAGGTTTAAAAAAGTTGTAGAGCAATATGAAAAGACAATCTTTGTTGAGGAAGCATTACATAGATTGGTAGAAATTTACTATCACATTGGTGCTGAAAGCGAGGCCAAATCATATGCGGCTATTTTAGGTTATAATTATAATTCAAGTGATTGGTTTAAACAGTCCTATAAAGTAATAAATAAAGACTATAAAATAAAAAAAAAAGTTCTCCTAAAGATGAAAATTTAAGCTTCTTAAAAAAGATAATAAAAAAAATTAATTGATTACATGAGCAAGAAAAAAATTGAAAACCTTTACAAAAAAAAAATTTCAATTTTAAAGAAACACAATCATTATTATTACAATCAAGATAAACCCCAGATAACTGATAAAGATTATGATGATTTGAAAAGTGAAATATTATTATTAGAAAAAAAAAATAATTTTTTGAAAAAATTGAATTTGTCTCAAAATCTTGTTGGAGCCAAACCCACCAATAAGTTTAAAAAAGTTTTACATTTACAACCAATGCTCTCTTTATCCAACGCTTTTAATATGGATGATATGAAGGATTTTATTAAAAAGATAAATAATTTTTTAAGCTTTAAAGACAGGAAAATTCAATTATTTTCAGAACCTAAAATAGATGGAATTTCTGCAACATTAATTTATGAGAACGGCATATTAATAAGAGGTCTCTCAAGAGGTGATGGCACTGTTGGTGAAGACATCTTATCTAATTTAAAAACTATTTCTAGTATACCGAAATTTATCAAAGGAGAAAATATTCCTAATTTGTTGGAAATTCGTTGTGAAGTTTACATTGGAAAAAAAGACTTTTTAAAAATTAGTGATAAGTTTGCAAATCCACGAAATGCAGCAGGAGGATCACTTAGACAAAAAAATCCCTTGGAGACAGAAAAGATACCTCTAAAATATTTTGCTTATGGGTTTGGTGCGGTAGAACCGATGATATTTAAAGAACAGTCGGATTTTTTAAAAAAAATATCAAAATGGAATTTTGTAATCAATCCATTGTCTAAAACTATAGATAATTTAGATGAAATTGCGCAGGAGTACAAAAAAATGGATCAAGATCGTTCTTCATTAGATTATGATATAGATGGTATCGTTTACAAAGTTAATGATTTAAATTTACAAAAAAGACTAGGTAGCACCTCTAATTCACCGAGGTGGGCAATTGCTTACAAATTTTCAGCTGAAAAAGCTACAACTAAAATTAATAATATTGTAATACAAGTTGGAAGAACTGGTGCGATAACGCCAGTTGCTAAAGTTGAACCAGTGACCGTTGGCGGAGTAGTTGTTTCAAATGCAACGCTTCATAATGAGGAAGAAATAGAGCGAAAAGATGTACGTATAGGAGATACAATTGTTATACAAAGAGCTGGAGATGTTATTCCCCAAGTGGTTTCAGTGGACAAATCTAGAAGAAATCAAAATAGTAAAAAATTTATCTTTCCAGAAAAATGTTTATGCGGTTCTAAAACTTCAAAAGAGTTAAGTAAAAGTACAAAAAAATTAGATGCAGTAAGAAGGTGTACTAAAGGTTATAATTGTGATTTTACAGCTAAAGAAAAACTCAAACATATTGTATCAAAAGAAGCATTTAATATAGATGGTCTAGGAAAAAAAGTAATTGAACAATTTTGGAGCTTAAACTTTATAAAAGAACCGTCAGATATTTTTAAACTTAATTATAATAAGATTAAAAAGTTAGATGGGTGGGGCGAGTTATCTATAAGCAATTTAAAAAAAGCTATTGTAAAATCTAAGACGACTTCTTTAGATAGATTTGTTTATTCAATAGGAATAAGACATATAGGTCAAGAAAATGCTAAAATTTTAGCGAGTTTTTTTAGTTCAATAAAAGATTTTGCAAAATTATTTGAGGCTAAAAATAGAAAAAAAATTTTGATGAATTTGTCAGATCTAGATGGAATTGGTGAAACTCAAATTCAATCTATAGACAATTTTTTTTCAAATAACACTAATTCAAGAATAATCAAAGAATTAATCAGCCAACTCAATATAAAGGATTTCACTAAGCAAAACAAAGATGGAAAGTTTTCTAATAAAAAATTGATGTTTACTGGCGCCTTCAAGAATATGAGTAGATCAGAAGCAAAAGAAATTGCAGAGAGCAATGGAGGAAAAGTACTTGGATCTTTATCCAAAAAACTTGACTTTTTAATAGTTGGCGACTCTAAGCCTACAAAAAGAAAAATTGATCAGGCTAAACAATTAAATATTAAAATTATCTTAGAAAAGGAGTGGAATAAAATTTTAAATAGCTGAACAAGCTTTTTGAAGATCTAATATTTCAATCTTATTCATAGATTTTTTGAGATTTTTAAAGACAGTTTTATGATAGTTGTTCAACCATTTTTTTTCATTAAAGTTTAGTCTTTCTTTAATAATTAAATCTTTATCTATTGGCGCCATTGTTAGGTTCTCAAAACTTAATTTATTTTTATCTCCTTTTACAAAAACAAGATTTTCGATTCTTATACCAAATTTGTCTTTTTCGTAATAACCTGGTTCATTTGATACGACCATACCTGCTTGAAAATTAATTTTATTTCTCTTAGATATTGCATGGGGTCCTTCATGCACATTAAGAAAATACCCCACTCCATGACCAGTTCCGTGAGCGTAATTTAAACCAATTTGTTTAAGATATTTTCTTGCACTATCATCAATTATTGATCCAGTGGTATTTTTTTTAATTTTGAAATTAGCAACAGCAATATGGCCTTTTAGAACTCTTGTGAAAATGTCTTTAATTCTTTTGTTTGAATTTTTTAATGAAATAGTGCGAGTTACATCAGTTGTTCCGAATTCATACTGTCCGCCAGAGTCAACTAAGTAAATATCACCTTTTTTCAATTTTCTATTTGTTTTTTCTGTTGCTTTATAATGAATAATAGCTCCATTCGGCCCTGTTCCTGATATTGTTGGAAAACTTAAGAATTTAAATTTTTTATTTTTTTTTCTAAAATTAAATAATTTTTTAGACGCATCTATTTCGGTTACATTTTTCCTATCAAAGTTTTTTTTAAGCCAAAATAAATATTTGGTTAAAGCTACGCCATCGTAGATATGAGCCTTCTTGATATTTTCTATTTCATTTTTTCCCTTAATTGCTTTTAAATAATAAATAGGATCATCATAATTAAGTATTTTGTTATTTTTATTTATAATACTTTCAAAAAAACAAGAGCAAGAATTTTTATCAATTATAAATTTTTTTCCCTTTATTTTTAAAAGAGTTTTAATGCAAGCGCTTACATCCAAAAATTCAGTTTTTTTAAAGTTTCTTTTTATAGACGGTGATATTTTTTTTAAATTACAAAAAAATTTTATATTATTATTTTTATCAATTAAAATATAACTATACGGTATTGGAGAATATTTTGTATCACGACCTCTTATATTAAGAAGCCAAGCATTATTTTCACTAGCGGTTATAAACAAAAAATCTGATTTTTTTTTCTTTAAGTAATTATTAATTTTATTTACTTTCGTGTGATATTTTTCACTTACAGAATTGTCTGGCAGCAAGAAAAATTTACTTTTATTATCTATTACTTTTCTATCCCAAAATTTATCAATTAAATTATGAAAAATTGGTTTATATAAAAATCTATTTTTTCCAAAAAATATTGATAAAAATTTTTTTGTAAATAAATTAGGATCAAATCCAATTGATATTTTTTTTCCTTGCAGAATATCACTAGGCATTTTATTTGGAATTGTAATGATTTTAAAAAATGTTCCACTTTGTTTTTTCGCCTGTAAGGTGTATCTCCCGTCAACAAACAAATAATTCTTTTTTTTTAGTATTAAAGCAAAACCATATGAACCAGAAAAGTTTGTAATAAATTTTAATCTATCATTATATGCAGGAATATATTCACTAAAGAATTCATCATTCTTTGGAATAATGTATCCATCTATTCTTTCTGATGTAAAAAATTTTTTTAATTTATCTATTTTTTCCATTTAAGCATTTTATTTTTTTTATATCGATCCCATCCTGGACTCCTATACTCTTCTTCAAATTCAATTGAATTATCTTGGTTAAATTCAAAATCGTCATTATCGTTTAAATTAATTTCATTTTTTTCAACACTATCTTCTGGTATTTCGTTTATAAATCTTGATGGCAAAGCATCCATCCAATCTCCATGATAGGCTCTTTTCATGGCAAAAGACAAGTAAGCTTCTTTTTTTGCCCTTGTAATGCCAACGTAAGCTAGTCTTCTTTCTTCCTCTAGAGCAAAATCACCTTTTTCTTCTAGGGATTTTTGATGGGGAAATAAGCCCTCTTCCCAACCAGGTAGAAAAACAACGTCAAACTCCAACCCTTTAGCTGCATGCATAGTCATTAAATTGATTTTGGCACCTTCCCAATCTTCATCAATTGAAGTAGCTAATGCTACATGTTCTAAAAAACTTTGTAAATTATCATAGTCTTGCATTGCTCTAAGCAATTCCTTTAAGTTTTCTAATCTATTTTCATTTTCTAAATCTTTTTTATCTTTAAGCATTGATGAATATCCCGACTCATCTAGAACTAATTTCATCAAATCAAAGTGCTTCATATTTGAAGAGTTTCTTCGCCATTTTTGAATCATGTTTATTAATTGACTTAGAGCTGTTTTTATTTTTGGTTTAAAACCACCTGTTTCAATAATTTTGACGATTGAGTCCTCTAAACACAATTTATTGGTCTTACCGAATGTATAAATTTGATTTAGTGTGCTTTCCCTACACCTCTTTTTGGAGAGCCTATAACTCTCTCTAGGGCTAAATCATCAAATTTTTGATTTATTATCCTTAAATAAGACACAGCATCTTTTATTTCTGCTCTTTCGTAAAATTTTATTCCTCCTAAGACTCTATAGCCAATACCTACCTGGAGGAATCTTTCCTCAAATTCTCTAGTTTGGTAAATTGCCCTAACAAGTATTGAAACATTATTTAACGAATAATTCTTTTTAATTTTTTTTTCTATTATATCACTGACTCCCTGAGCCTCTTCCTTGCCAGTTCTGTAACAATTTAACTTCACTAATTCACCTTGATTAGACGATGACCATAATTTTTTACCTACTCTGTTAGAATTATTAGAAATTAAATTAGATGCAGTATCTAAAATATTTTTTGTAGATCGATAATTTTGCTCTAATTTGAATACATTACAATTTTTATAAATTTGATCAAATGTTAAAAAGTTTTTTATTTCCGCGCCTCGCCAACTATAAATTGATTGATCATCATCACCAACACAACAAATATTTTTGTTATCGTTAACAAGCAAATTTAGCCATTTATTTTGAATAAAGTTTGTATCTTGAAACTCATCAACCAGAATATATTTAAAATTCTTTTGATATAATTCTCTTATATCTTTATGTTCTTCAAAAAGTTTTACACAAAATAAAATTAAATCACCAAAATCAAAAGCATTCAAATCTTTAGTTTTATTTTGATATATCTCATACACTTTCAAAATTGATTTTATTATAGAACCTGCTTTTTCTACCTTCACATCTTTTGGCAATAGGCCTTTATTTTTCCATTGATCAATGTGATATAGAATTAGTTGAGGAGAAAATTTTTTAGCATCTAATTCTTCTCCTTTTACTATATTTCTGATCAATTTTTTTTGATCTTCTGTATCTAAAATTGTAAAATTACTTTTATATTCTAGCGCTTCAGCATGTCTTCTCAAAAATTTTACACTTATAGAATGAAACGTGCCTAACCAATGAACTGCATTAGAACTTCCTTTGATATATTGCATAACTCTATTTTGCATTTCTTTTGCTGCCTTATTTGTAAAGGTCACGCACAGAATTTGATTAGGCCATGCTTTTTTTTGATTAATTATATGTATGAGTCTTGTAGTCAAAACTCTTGTTTTTCCAGATCCAGCCCCTGCAACAATTAAGTTTGGTCCTTCGGTGCTGAGAACAGCTTCTTTTTGCTCTTTGTTAAGGTTTTTAATTAAATTATCTATGTTATTCATACAAGAGAATTTTCATTTATATACTACTAATAAAAATAAAAAAATGTTAAATAAATATTTTAAAACAATTCACAACAAACATTCAAAATTTTTAAGATTTATTTTTTTCTTACGATATTTATTTGCTATTTTTTTTATATTCACTGTCTTATTTTTAACTTTACCTAGTTTTTTTGATTATGAAAAAAATGCCTATTTTATAAAAAAAAATTTGAGTGAAAATTATGATTTTAACATCAGCACATATGAAAAAATTAAATTTAGACCCTTACCGGTTCCAAGTTTAGAGATAAAAAACGCTACAATTGACTGGGGTATAAAATCTACAAAAGTAGATGTAAAGAATTTAAAGGTCTATCCAAAGATATTTAGCATTTATAATCCCCAAAATTTTCAAGTGAGAAAAATATTTTTAAAGGATAGTAAAGTTAATTTAGATTTTTCAAATTTAAATATATTAACTAAAAGACTTTTAAGTCAAAAGAATAAAATATTTTTAAAAAATTTGAATATTAAAGTTGCAGATAAAAACAAATCTATTTTTACATTAGAAAATTTAGAATTTGCTAATTTTGGTTATAAAAAAAACTTGATTACAGGAAGAATTTTTGAGAAAAATTTTAGAGTAGAGATTGATAAAGATCAAAAAAAAGTAAGTTTCAAATTACTTAAATCAGGTTTAAGCACTAATATAAGTTTTGATACAATGCAAAAAGCAAATTTTACGAGCGGTGTTTTGCAATCAAAAATACTTAACACAAATATTAAATTTAATTTTGATTATAATGGAAAAAAATTAAAAATTTATAACTCTTATTTCAGGAACAAAAGTTTTTCTTTTAAAAATGATACTATAATAACCTTAAAACCTTTTTTAGATTTTGAGTCTAAATTTAACATTGAAAAATTTGATGTCCGTATATTTAAAAAAAACGGTCTATTTAAATTAATGGAGTCAAAAGATGTAATTAAAAAGATAAACAGCAGAAATGAAATTAATTTTAAAGCTAAAAAGTTTATTAATAATTTCATAGATGAGCTGAAACTAAATATTGATTTAGCTTATGGAAGAATTGATTATTCTAAAAATTTTTCAATTTCAGAAAATGTTTTTAAATGTAGCGGTAATATAAATATTCTTGAGGAATTTCCATTATTATTCTTCAATTGTTCAGTTTCTTCAGATAGTAAAAAAAAATTGCTAAAACTTTTTTTAATTAAAATCAAAGATCAAGATGAAACTTTTTTACTAACCACAAAAGGAAACTTAAATTTATTCAATAATAAAATTAATTTTAAGGAAATTTTACTAAATAATAATTACAAGGCGTCTAAAGAAGATTTGAAATATTTTAAAAAAGTTTTTGAGTATACAATATTTGACAAGGGAGTTTTAGAAATGTTTAGTTTAAAAAAGATTAAAAAATTTATTTTGGAAATATCGTAAGTTACTTTGGTTTCGTCATTTTTAGTGGATTCATAGTCTTTTCATATTCTTTCTCACTTATTAATCCAGCTTTTATAACTTCATATTTTAACGTGGTTCCATTTTTATGTGCTGTTTTTGCAATTTGAGCTGCCCTGTCGTAACCAATAGAAGGTGCTAAAGACGTAACCATCATTAATGAATTATCAAGCAAATGTTTTATTCTTTTTTTATCAGCTTTAATTCCTTTGACACAGTATAAAGCAAACGTTTTTGAAGAATCGCTCATAATCTCAATAGATTGTAATATGTTATGAATAATTAATGGTTTAAAACCATTTAATTCAAAGTGACCATGAGAACCTGCCATTGTAATACCATTGTGATTTCCGATTACTTTAACGCACACCATCGTAACAGCTTCTGATTGTGTAGGATTTACTTTACCTGGCATAATTGATGATCCTGGTTCGTTAGCTGGCAGAATTAGTTCACCATATCCAGCTCTCGGACCAGATCCTAAAAATCTAATATCGTTAGCAATTTTCATTAAACAAACTGCAGTTGTATTAAGTGTCCCTGAAAAATTTACTATTTCATCGTGGGCTGCTAAAGCCGCAAATTTGTTTTTTGTTGGTTTAAATGGAAGTTTGGTTATTCTTTTAATTTCATTAATAATTTTTTTATCAAAACCTTTTTTG
>MDTB01243386.1_pt1 | contig 27514 bp, 25 predicted proteins | sample 811161 | NCBI WGS metagenome assembly MDTB01 (sample SAMN05326650, study PRJNA326480) | marine metagenome | isolation source: seawater | place: Mediterranean Sea | collected 2009 | reverse complement strand
TTGATATTTTCAGCTGATAATGATTTTTCTTTGAGTAATTTTTTTGCTGCTGGACCCATTCTGAATCCTTTAGTATCAAGTTCTACATTTTTTTCTTCCGCTGTTTCTACAGAATCATGAACTACATGCACTTCTTGTTTTGCTTCTACTTCTTTTACTTCTTCAGCTTTTTCAACTAGTTCAACTTGTTCTTCAGGAACATCAGTTTCTTCAACTACTTTTGACTTAGTTTCTATTGCGCCTTCCTTATAGCTTCCTATAACTTCAGAACTTTTGATTGTTGCTCCTTCGTTAACTAAAACTTTGCCCATTACACCATCTGAAGGAGCAGTTACTTCAATAACAACTTTATCTGTTTCAATCTCCGCAAGCACTTCATCTTGTTTTATTTCTTGTCCTTCTTTTTTCAGCCAACTTGAAAGTGTGCCTTCAAATATTGACTCAGGGAATTGTGGTGATTTTATGTCGATAGCCATGGTAATTATTCTATAACTCTAAAGCCTTCGTAACTATCTCTTTTTGTCGAATCTGGTGATATTTTTGATAACCACCGGCGGGAGCAGCTGAAGGGAACCGTGCAACTACATTTAGCTTATAACCTTTTTTAGTTTCATTAAGAACTTTTTCTAATCTGTGTCTAATCATCAACCAAGCACCCATATTTTCTGGTTCCTCTTGAACCCAAAGAAAATCTTTACATTTAATTTCTTTTGTATAACTGACTAGCTCGCTTTCAGGAAACGGATAAAGTTGTTCAATTCTAACTAATTCAATATCCTTGATTTTCTTATTATTAAGTTCTACTAATAAATCAAAATAAATTTTTCCAGAACAAAAAATTACTCTTTTAGCTGCACTTGAACTTTTGTTTCTAATAATATTTTTAAAAGTTCCTTTTTTCAGATCTTCCAGTTTTGAAGTTGCCATAGGGTTTCTTAATAAACTTTTTGGAGTTAGAACAATCAACGGCTTTCTTAATGGTTTAATTGCTTGTTTCCTAAGCAAATGAAAAATTTGTGATGGAAGCGTAGGAACGCAGACTTGAATATTATCGTATGCACATAATTGTAAAAATCTTTCTAATCTACAACTACTATGTTCTGGTCCCTGACCCTCATAACCGTGGGGCAGAAACATTGTGAGACCGGAAAGCCTATTCCACTTAGTTTCAGCACTCACAATAAATTGATCTATTACTACCTGTGCCACGTTAACAAAATCTCCAAACTGAGCTTCCCATATAACTAATCCTTCTGGCCATGTCGACGCATAACCATATTCGAAACCCACAACAGCTTCTTCAGATAATAAAGAATCATAAATCTCGAATTTTTTATTGTCTTTATTCAAATTAGATAAGGGAACATAACCTTTACCTGTCTTTTGGTCCTTTATGACAAGATGTCTATGAGAAAAAGTTCCTCTTCTAGAGTCTTGACCTGTCATTCGGACTGGAAAATCTTCATTCAGAAGCGTTGCGTATGCAGCCATTTCCGCAAATCCCCAATTGATAGGTATTTCACCTTGAAGCATCTTTTTTCTTTCTTCATAAAGCTTTTGGACTTGTTTTTGGAGCTGAATGCCTTTTTCAATTTTTAAACCTACTTCCATAGAATTATTCAATAAATCATTTGAAACTGCTGTTGGGTAGGCTTTGCTTAAATCAGGGTTTAGATATGGCGTCCAATCAAAATGTAACTCATGGTCTGGATCTGTTGCCATTGATTCAGCCACCATTTCTCCTTTCTCCATATTTGTTCTGTAGTCTTTTTTGAATTTTTCATATTGATCTTGTTTGACATGGCCTGCAGAGTTTAATTTTTCGTAATATAATTCCGTAACGGTATTTTTAGTTTTAATTTCGCCATACATTAATGGCTGAGTTGCAAAAGGCTCATCTGTTTCATTGTGGCCTCTTCGTCTGTAACAAACAAAGTCAAGAATTATATCTCTATTGAATTCATCTCTATATTCAACTGCTAATTTAGCTGCCATAACGCAAGCTTCAGGATCATCACCATTTACATGAATTATTGGAGCCTCTATCATTTTTGCAACATCAGTGCAGTATTCAGTCGATCTTGCGTCCTCCTTAAGACTTGTTGTGAACCCTATCTGATTATTGACGACGATATGAACTGTTCCTCCAACACCATAGGCACGTGTTTGAGATAACTGTAAAATTTCCATTACAATTCCCTGTGCAGAAAAAGAGGCATCTCCATGCATGAGAATTGGAATTACTTTCTTATATTCTTTGTCTTGTCTTCTATCTTGTCTTGCTTTTACGGAACCTAAAATAACAGGATTAACTATTTCTAAATGAGAAGGGTTTGAACCTAGAGCAAGATGAACTTCACCACCACTGGTTAATATATTTGAAGAAAAGCCTAGATGATATTTAACATCTCCGGTATGCTCAACATCTTCCTCAAAATCTTCATCAAACTCAGTAAAAAGTTCGCTTGGTTTTTTTCCCATTACATTTATAAGCACATTAAGCCTGCCTCTATGAGACATCCCTAAGACTAGTTCTTTAGCTCCCTTTGAACCAAAATCTTCAATAATTGTGTCAAGTAGTGGCACTAGCGATTCACCTCCCTCAAGACCAAATCTTTTAGCTCCTGGATATTTAGATGCTAAAAATTTTTCCAAGCCTTCAGAATCAACTAATCTCTTTAGTATGTGCTGTTTTTCATCGTTATTGAAATTGTAAGGCGCTGATTTGCCCTCAATTTTTTCTAAAAACCAAGTTCTAATTTTACTGTTCATGATATGCATAAATTCATAGCCTATGCTTGATGTATAGGTTTCTTTTATTGATTTTAGAATTTCAGAAAGTTTTAATCTCTTTGAGTTTTGATAATTCGAGATTGAAAATTCTCTTTCAAGATCAGTCGCTGATAGACCATGAAACTCAAGCTCTAGGTCGGGGATATTAATTTCCTCTCTAAGATGAAGTGGGTCAATTTTTGCAACTTGATGGCCTCTTCTTCTATATGCATTTATTAAATTTTGAACATCAGATGAATTTGTACTTTCAGTTACAGATAATATTTTTTTTGTTTCTGTCTTTTTGTTTTTGTATCGTGCGATTATTTGTTTATGACTCTGATCTATTTGGCCGTTTTGAATTGAGTCAAAATATTTTTTCCATTCTGGCTTAATTTTTGATGGATCCTGAATGTACTGTTCGTAAAGATGGTCAAGATACTGTAAATTTCCCCCGTACTTGAAACTTTCTTCAAACCTCTCCTCTATCGATTTTGTCACTATCCTACTGTTCTCAACTCCTTTTTAATTTCATTTATCGCCTTAGAGGGGTTTAATCCTTTTGGACAAACTGAAGTACAATTCATTATCCCATGACATCGATAAACACTGAAAGCATCATTAAGTTTTTTAAGCCTTGCTCTTTTCTGATTGTCTCTAGTATCTGCAATAAACCTATAAGCTTGCAATAATGCCGCAGGGCCAACGAATTTTTCTGGATTCCACCAGAATGAAGGGCAGCTTGTTGAACAACACGCACATAAAACGCATTCATAGAGACCATCTAATTTATCCCTATCCTCAGGTGTTTGTAATCTTTCATGTCCAGTAGTTACTTCATCTTCATTGTCTAAGAATGGTTTTATTTTTTCATATTGTTTATAAAATGGTTTCATATCAACTATTAAATCTTTTACGACAGGAAGGCCTGGTAGTGGCCTTATTTCAAGTTTTCCTCTTGTTATAACATCTGCTACTGGTGTAATACATGCCAAACCATTTTGACCATTCATATTTACCCCATCTGATCCGCAAACACCTTGAGCACAAGATCTTCTAAATGTTACCGTAGAGTCTTTTTCTTGAGCTTGCCTGATTGCATCAATTACCATCATATTTCCAGTTTCAGGATAAAATATTTCATAGTCAGACATGTAAGGTCTCTCGTCTTTTTCAGGATCAAAACGATAGAGACTTAATAAAAATTTATCTGGCATTAATATACCCTTGCCTTTGGCTTAAATGCTTCAACAGTTTTTGGAGATAAATTTACTTCTCTTTTAGTGACAATATTTTTATCCTTAAAGAATAATGAATGACATAACCAGTCTTGATCATTTCTTTCTGGATAATCCTCTCTCGCATGAGCACCTCTACTCTCTTTTCTTTCCATTGCAGAGTAAGCAGTTGCATTAGCAATTTCTAATAAATTTAAATATTCTAAAACTTCAACTCTTTCAGAATTAAATTGATTTGATTTATCCATTAAATGAATATTTTTTGTTCTTTCAGTAATTTCCTCAAGTTTTGAAATGCCCTCTTTCATAAGTTTTTCATTTCTATAAACACCGAAGTAATTTTGCATTACATTTTGCATCTCTGATCTAAGACTAAATACAGACTCACCTTGTTTTGTATTTTGAATTTTACTAAATGTATCTAATGATTCTTCAATATTTGATTTTGAGACATTTAGCGAGCTTGACTCTTTTGCACATTCATTAATATGTCTGCCTGCAGCTCTTCCAAAAACTACCAAATCTAGTAGAGAGTTGCCACCAAGTCTATTTGCACCATGCACTGAAACATTTGCAGCTTCACCAATTGAATACAAACCATCTATAACTGAATCATTCCCATTTTCTCTAGTAATTACTTGGCCATGCACATTAGTAGGTATGCCTCCCATCATGTAATGGCAGGTTGGAACAACAGGGATAGGTGCTTTAATTGGGTCCACATTTGCAAATGTCATAGATATTTCTCTAATTTCTGGAAGTTTTTTCATAATTGCATCTGCACCTAAATGATCTATTTTAAGTAATACGTGATCTTTATTCTCACCACAACCTCTTCCAGCTAAAATTTCCTGAACAATACATCTAGATACAACATCTCTAGAAGCTAAATCTTTTGCTTTTGGAGCATAGTTAGGCATAAATCTTTCGCCCTCTGAATTAATAAGGTATCCTCCTTCACCCCTACAGCCTTCTGTCATAAGAGATCCATTACCATATAATCCAGTTGGGTGAAATTGCCACATTTCCATATCTTGTAAAGGATGTCCTTGTCTAAGAACCATACCCAAACCATCTCCTGTGCAAATTAAAGAAGTTGTATTCTGTTCATATACTTGTCCAGCTCCTCCAGTTGCAAGGACAACTGCGTTACATTTTATTATTGAAACTTCTCCAGTTTCCATATCAAAACAACTTAAACCTTTAATGGCCCCTGCGTCATTCTTTATCAGGTCAATTGCAAACCACTCATTTAAAAATTTAGTACCTGCTTTTAAATTTGCTTGGTAGAGAGTATGCAGAAGAGCATGGCCAGTTCTATCGGCTGCAGCGCATGTTCTTGCTGCTTGACCTCCTTCACCAAATTCTTTTGACTGACCTCCGAATGGTCTTTGATATATTCGACCATTTTCAAAACGTGAAAAAGGTAATCCCATATGTTCTAATTCAAAAATTGCATCTGGACCCTCAGAGCACATATATTCAATTGCATTCTGATCACCAATGTAGTCAGAACCTTTCACAGTATCAAACATATGCCATCTCCAATCATCGTTAGGATCAGCACTTGCTATTGCACAGGTGATGCCTCCTTGCGCTGCAACAGTATGAGATCTAGTTGGAAATACTTTGGAAACTACAGCTACATCTAAACCCGATTTTGAAATTTCTAAAGAAGCTCTAAGACCAGAGCCTCCACCACCAATGATTGCGACATCAAAGTTTTTTTCTGATATGTTTATTCCACTAATTTCCATTATCAATTTTACTTATACATAATTATAAACATCATCTATTTAAACTTCCATTAAATAACTCAAAACAGTAACGTAACTCAATATTATTATCACTAAACCTATAAAGGCTCTATATGTATATCTTAAAAATTTTGCAAGCTGGCTTATTCCAGGCAGAAACATTCCAATGGTTCGTTCTGTAAAATAATCATCCTCAACTGCTTTTAAACCTTGTAGTGCATGCCCGATAATTGCTATTAGAAATAAACTAGTAAATATTTTCATTTCTATAGAAGTTATATCTGAAATCCAAACTTGAGCATCAAGATCATATGATTTTGCAAAATAGCTAATTAGTATAAAAAGTATATAGCTAAGTATTATGATCGAGCTAAAACGTTGGGCTAACCAAAGAGAAGTACCCATTTACCAAACCTCCAAAATTAAAAAAAATGAAACCAACAAAGTTAAAATGAATGCAACTCGCGCTGAAGATTTTGCTTCAGAAAACTCATGACCATAGTTAGAAAAATCAGCTATAAGGTGTCTTAAGCCTGAGAAAATGTGATAGGTGATTGAAAGAATAGATAATGAAATAAGTAGCTTCACCTCTAAGTTAAACTTTTCACTATTCCAATTTAGATCATTATTTAACAAGTAATCTGTTAGAAATAAGAGTACAAAAGTTGGTATGGCGATAAAAAAATTAATTATGCCTGATACTCTATGTGTTATTGAAGAAATAGCAGTAATAGGTAACTTAATTAAAAGAAGATTTATAAAAGTTGGGCGCCTAGTCATTTTCAGCAGTATTATAGAATATCTTAATGCAATTAAGCGGACAAAATTAAGATTTATAGGGATTTTTGGAGGTAATGAATTTTAGTTTAAGAGTTATCCCCAATAAGCCTAATTTATTTTGATAGAAATTATTTAGAAATCTCTTATAACTTCCTTCAAGTTTCTCAAGCGAGTTTCCATGAAGCGTAATAACATGTGGATTCTTTCCTCCTTGATGCACAAATCTTAATTTTGGTTTGAATTTACCTTTAAATGGAATAGATTTAGTATCAAGTGCTTTTCTCAAGATGTTATTTAATTTATTTGTGGATATTTTTTTATCTACGTTCTCCAGAACTCTATAAACATAATCAAATAGGTGTCTAATGCCCTCTCTTTTTTTTGCAGAAATAAAACAAATAGGCAGTCCACTGAACATAGAATCATCATTAAGAGTTTTTTGAATCTTATCCAAAGAAGTCTTATCAAGCAGATCTGTTTTATTAACTGCAATTATTATTGCTCTGCCATTATCTCTAGCTTTTTCTAGCAATTTTTTATCCTGATCAAGTAAGAAACTTGATGCATCAAGCATTATGATTGATAAATCCGCGATTTTATTAGACTCCAATGACTTGATGACAGAGAATTTTTCTTCTTTAGATATAGTTTTACTTTTTTTTCTAATTCCGGCTGTGTCTATAAACATATAATCTTTATTTTTATAAGTAATCTTGGTATCAACAGAATCAATAGTTGTTCCTGGAACATCTGAAACAATCATTTTCTTTTCATTTGAAATTGAGTTAATAGTTGAGGACTTACCCACATTTGGCTTACCTAAAATACAAATTTTTGGAATGTTATTTTCAAAAAAAGTTTCTTCTTCTTTCACTTTAGAGAATATTAATTTTTTTAATTTATCAATTCCTAAATTATGTTCAGCACTTACCTCAATTTTTTCTCTAAATCCTAGTTCTTCAAAAATTGAGGTGCCTTCTAGAGTCTTAACATCAATTTTGTTTATGACCATTATTACCTCTTTATTACTTTTTCTTATAAATGAGGCAATTTCTTTATCAAAAGGTGAAATCCCAAATTTTTTATCAACTACAAATAAAATTAGTTCAGCAATCTCTATTGCTTCATATGCTTTAGATAGAATCATTTCCTCAAATGCATCATCTTTTGAAGTAAAAAAACCACCTGTATCTATTAAATTTATTGATTTATTTTCCTCCTGAATGGAAGCAGATTTTATGTCCCTCGTTAAGCCTTCTTGTTCAGACACTATTGCTGATTTAGATTTTGCCAATTTATTAAATAAAGATGATTTGCCGACATTAGTTCTACCGACAAGTGCAACAGTTATACTCATTTATTTTAGGTTAAATCCAACAAGGGATCCGTCAATGTCTTGTGCAAATAATTTATCTGAAAAAATGGCTATTTGAGATATAGATTTTAAACTAGTTTTGGTTAATCCTGTAATCATTCCTGTATCAGAATCAAGTTGATGGATATAACCTTCAAAATCACCAAAATAAATCTTGTCGTCATTCAAAATTAAGTTTGTTAAACCTCTATTTTTAAATTTTTGACTTCTCCAAGCTTCTGTTCCATTTGATGCATTAAAACCAACAATTTCTTCATCAGTGTTAATTGAAAGTATTTTCCCTTTGTTAAATATTATTGATTTTGAAGTTGAATGATCAACAGAAAACACTTTATCACCACTTCTGATATTAAATCTTGTTAAAGATCCATTGTAATTTGCTACAAATACATCTTCATTAACACTAATGGCATCAGAGTCACCATCCATTAGCTTTTCAAGTTCTGTAGAACCTTTAAGTCTTGAAATTGGCTTCTCCCATAATTGAATACCATCAACCGCTCTTACCGCTGCCAATCTTCCATTTGAAAAACTTGTAAAAATTAAACCTTCGTAAGTTATTGGAGAGGCTGTACCTCTTATTGAAAGAAGTGGAGCCTGAGCTTGTTTTTGCCATTTAGTTTCTCCGGTTTGTAAATCTATGCCATATAAAATGTCAGAAGAAGTCTGTAAGAACGCTAGAGTTGGAGTTATTAAAATTTTTGAAAGCACCACATCTTCAAGATCTTTTGTCCATTTAAGGTCTCCTGTATTAGCGTCGTGAGCGTAAACAATTCCATCTGCATCGACATAAAAAAAGGAATTATAGCCAACTGAAACTCCAGAGATAATTCTGTCAGTTTCTAGCCCAAAGACATCAATCAACGAACCTGTATCAATATCAATTAATTCAAGTTGCTTTTCATTTAAGTTATAAATAGTGCCAGCATTTGCATCAAAAAATATGTTGGCTTTAATATTTTCTTTAAAAAAATTTAGGTCTAGTAATGGCTTCTCTAATTTTTTTTCCCAGCTAATATCCAGAAAGCTTTCATAGTTTTCATCAAGCTTAACAGGCGCATTTGGATCTTCTTGAACAAAACCAAGAGTTTCTTGAATTGAGCTCAATGTTTGACAAGAAGAAAGTAAAAAAATGGTAGATATTAAATAAAAGTTTTTCATCTTAATTAAGCGGTTTCTTGAGTTTTAATAAATTTTTTTGAGATTCGTCAATGTTCAAAGATATTGCTTGATCATAGTGATAATTAGCTGTTTCATTTTCCTGAAAATATTTGTAAAAATCTCCTGCGACATCATGATACCTAGCTGTACTGAATTGATTTTCTTTAATCAAGCTATCACCTTTATTAAAATTATCGAGTTCCATAGTAAGCCTAACTAAATTTTCATAGTATTGTTCCAGTAAGATTTCTTTAGTTTCCTTTGAAATTGAACTATCCTTTATTTCATTAAAAACGTCTTCAAATAGTTTGATAGCTTCAGAAAAATTTTGTTCATCCAGTGCTTTTTTAGCAAATACTGATTTTGTAATAATTTCAAATCCAACTGAGTCAAATTCAAGATCTACATCTTCTAAGTCAATTAAGGTTTCACCAGAAAGTGAGTTGTTTATTTCCTGAAACTTTATGAATTCTTCTTCATTAGCTTTTTCTTGCAAGTAAGAAATTACAGAATTAATCGAAAGCCCAAGAAAAATTGCAACAACAGAACCAATAAAATATTTATTCTTTAAAAAATCTAAAATTCTATCGACCATTTAAAAACTCCACCAATTCTTCTTCGCCTAAAGTATTTTCAGTGCCATCGTTTAAATTTTTTAATTTAAAAGATTTGGTATTTTGCTCCTCTTGGCCGACTATCATAACAAATTTAAAGCCTTGAGAATCAGCTTTTTTAAGTTGTTTTGCAACATTTGCATTTCCAAGGTAATTCTCAACAACTAATCCCTCAATATTTTCTCGTAATTTGTTTCCAATATATTGGGCATAATTTATCGAATCATCATCTACACTACCAATGAAAATATCTTTTTTCCTTTCAGCTACGTTTATTATTTCTGCTAGCCTATCTATACCTAGAGCAAAACCAATAGCAGGTAGATCTCTGCCCCCTAAATCCTTAATAAGATTATCGTACCTTCCACCACCTATCACAGCATTTTGAGCGCCAAGACCATCTGCTATAAATTCAAAGACTGTTCCTGTATAGTAATCTAAACCTCTAACTAATTTTTTATTTACGTTAAATTCTATTTTTAGGTCATTCAGAGATTTGATTGTTCGCTTGAATGATTCTTTTTCTTCATTATTTAAAAATTCTGAAATGTCACTTGCGTTTTTACAAATTTCCTGAATATTACTGTCTTTAGAATCAATTAATCTTATTGGATTTCTTTGCAACCTTGAGTATACCTTTTCACCTAATTCATCCTTAAAATTTTGAAGGTATTCTCTCAAGTATGAACGGTAAGAATTAAGTGAATCTTCTTTGCCAAGATAGTTTATTTCTAATGTATATTTAATGTTGAGTTTTTCTAGGATTGTTTTTGCTAATAAAATAATTTCTACATCGCTTTTCGTAGATTCTTCCCCAATTAACTCTGCGCCTGCTTGAAAGAATTGTCTTTTTCTCCCCTTTTGAGGCCTCTCATATCTAAACATTGGGCCCAAATAGAAGAATTTTTTAATTTCATCATTCATAAGGCCATTTGTGATCAATGCTCTAACAAGTCCAGCAGTTCCCTCTGGTCGCAAACATAATAACTCACCATTTCTATCTTCAAATTCGTATACTTCTTTTTGGATAATATCTGAACTTTCTCCAACTGATCTTTGGAATAATGATTTGTTTTCAATTACAGGTGTTCTAAATTCTTGGAAATTGAAACTTTTAAAAGTTTCAAGGCAAGTTTTTTCAACAATAGAAATTCTCTCTACTTCTTCATCATAGAGATCAGGCATTCCTCTTATTGTTTTTAAATCCTTCATTGTTTTAAAATTGTATTTCTTTTTTGTTCTGCAATTTTTGTCACTTCTTTAATTAGAACATTTTCAAGGTCATTAGTTTCAACTTTATAAGCTGGCTTTCCGTTTAAGTATATTAAATGCTTAGGAGATGCTCCCGTTACACCAACGTCAGCTACCTTTGATTCCCCTGGCCCGTTAACGTAACAACCTATCACCGCCAATGTAACCTCCTCCTTCAAATGAGAAAGATCATTTTCAAGCTTATTAACAGTATTAATAACTTGGAAGTTCTGCCTTGAGCAGCTTGGACAGGCGACAATTTTTACACCCCTAGATCTAATTTTCAAGGACTTTAACATTTCCCATGCTACATTTACTTCGTCGACTGGATCTGATGCAAGAGAAACCCTTATTGTGTCTCCAATACCTTGCATTAATAACGACCCTAAACCTATAGAAGACTTCACTGTACCTGTTTTTAAAGAGCCTGATTCTGTAATGCCCAAATGCAATGGTTGTTCTATCAATTCTGAGATTTTTACGTAACTCTCAACAGCCATGAAAATATCAGAAGATTTAATACTCAATTTAAAGTTGTCATAATTATTATCCAATAATATATTCACATGCCTCATAGCTGACTCCACGAGTGCATCTGCATTAGGCTCGCCATATTTTTTTTGTAAATCTTTCTCTAAAGATCCAGCGTTTACACCAATTCTTATTGGAATATCAAGGTCGCTAGCAGCTTTGATTACTTCTTTAATTTTCTTTTCATTGCCAATATTTCCAGGATTTATCCTTACACAATCAACACCATATTTAAGAACTTGCAACGCTATTTTGTAATCAAAGTGTATATCTGAAACTAAAGGAATTTTTGATTGTTGTTTGATAAGTTTAAATGCTTCTGCAGCATCCATACTTGGAACAGAAACCCTTACAATATCTGCTCCTGCTTCTTCTAATTGATTAATTTGATTGACAGTTGCAGAGACATCTAATGTCTCAGTATTTGTCATTGATTGAACAGATATAGGTGAACCTCCACCAACCGGGACATCACCTACCCAAATTTTTTTCGTAGCTTTTCTTTGAACCGGCTGTTTATCCAATTTGTTTAACCAAAAATTTCTGTGCTTTCGAAGAAATATTCTATTTCCCTTTGCGCGCTTGTAGGTGAGTCAGAACCATGAACTGCATTTGCATCAATAGACTCTGCGAAGTCTGCTCTGATAGTACCTGCTTCTGCATCTTTTGGATTAGTATTGCCCATTAATTCTCTATTAAGCATGATTGCATTTTCTCCAGCAAGAACTTGCACCACAACTGGACCGGATGTCATAAATTCTACCAGTGCATTAAAAAAAGGCTTACCTTCATGTTCAGCATAGAATCCGTGCGCTTTTTCAACACTCAAATGGAGCATTTTTGAAGCTACAATTTTTAATCCTGCATCTTCAAATCTTTGTTCAATTCGACCTATAACGTTTTTTGCCACTGCATCTGGCTTAATGATTGATAATGTCATTTCCATCTTAATCTATCTCCTTAATCCAATTTTGTTGAATAGATTCAAGAATTTTTTCGTTCACCTTATCTGGAATATCATCAAAATCTTCGAGCTCTACAACTAACTTTCGTAAATCTACAAAATTTATCCACTGAGGATCAATATCCGGATGTTTTTCAGATAATTCAATCGCAATATCTAGAGTATCTACCCACTTAAGCATGTTATGTTAACTCAGAAACTTGGTTAATAGTATATTTTGGTATCTCTATTACAGTGACATCATCTACTGGAAAAACCTGACAACTTAACCTGGAATTTGATTCTAGCCCCCATGCCTTATCTAGCATGTCTTCTTCTTCATCTGAAGCAAAATCAAGGTTATCAAAACCTTCCTTAATAATTACATGGCAAGTTGTGCAGGCACATGCTTTTTCACATGCATGCTCGAGATTTATTCCGTTCCTGAGGCATGCATCTAGAATAGTCTCATTTTTTTCGAGTTCTATTGTTAAACCTTCAGGACATATCACCTCATGTGGCAATATTTTTAATTTTTTTTTTGAGCAGTCTTTGTATCTGAACTAAATTTTTCGTCCCTAACTGTGAAGCTCTCTCCACAGCCACATACAGCACTGGCATTTGGATTAATAAATTTAACGCCTTGATTTAATCCTTCTATTGTAAAATCAACTTGGCTACCTCTTATAATTTCTAATGAATCTGTAGGTATGTAAAACTCTATATCATCTACCATAATTTTATGGTCGGATTTATTGGCTCTACTTGTAAATTCAAAAAAATAAGAATAGCCATTACAACCCATCTTTTTAACACCAAGTTTTACCTTATTCTCTTTACCTTGCATAGAGACCATATGCTTGAAATGCGCTAATGCTTTTGTAGTGAAATTTAAAGGTTCAGGCTTATGCTTTCTTGGATTCATAATCCGCTATGGCTTTCTTTATACTATCTTCAGCTAGAACGCTACAGTGTATTTTGATGGATGGGAGTTCAAGTAGTTCTGCTATTTCTCTGTCTTTAATATTTTTAGCTTCATCTAATGTTTTGCCAATGAGCATTTCAATCATTTGTTGACTTGATGCAATCGCAGATCCACAACCATATGTTTTAAATTTGCAATCTGTTATGACGTCTTTGTCATTGACTTCAATTTGAAGTCTCATTACATCTCCACAAGCTGGCGCCCCAACCATGCCTGTTCCAACATTTTTAGCTTTTGCATCCATACGCCCGACATTATGGGCCTGTGGATTATTCAGTGTTTCTTCAAACTTTTGTATTACCTTTCTCGAGTACATAATCTATTAGTGGGTCACCCATTCAACTTTTTCAAGATCTACACCATCTTTATACATATCCCAAAGAGGCGAAAGCTCTCTAAGTTGACGGACAACTCTCTTAGTTGTTTCCGCAACCATTTTAACTTCTTTTTCAGTCGTAAATCTACCAAATGAGAACCTAATTGAGCTGTGCGCTAATTCATCTGCTCGACCAAGTGCCCTTAAAACATAGGAGGGTTCAAGGCTTGCTGATGTGCAAGCAGAGCCAGATGAGACAGCAACATCTTTTAGTGCCATGATCAAAGATTCACCTTCTATATAGGCAAAACTAATGTTAGTAATGTTAGGAATTTTATTTTCAAAGCTTCCATTTAGATAAATCTCTTCTATATCAGAGACTTCCTTCCAGAATAAATCTGCTAGCTGTGCGATATTATGATTGTCTTTTTCCATTTCATCTGCTGCAATACGAAATGCTTCACCCATTCCAACAATTTGGTGAGTTGGTAAAGTGCCAGATCTGAAACCTCTTTCGTGCCCTCCACCGTGAATAAGTGCCTCAAGCCTAATTCTTGGTTTTCTACTTACATAAAGGGCTCCAATTCCCTTTGGACCATAAGTTTTGTGGCCAGAAAATGACATTAAGTCAACATCGAGTTTTGATAAATCTATTGGCAACTTACCGGTGCTTTGCGCTGCATCAACATGAAAAATAATATTATTTTCTCTTGTGAACTTACCTATCTCCTCGATATCGTTCACAGCTCCTAATTCATTATTGATATGCATGATTGATAGAAGTATTGTTGAGTCTTTTACATGTTTCTTAATATTATCTAGAGAAATAACCCCATTTTCATCTGGGTCTAAATAAGTAATCTCAAAACCCTCTCTTTCAAGCTGACGACATGGATCTAATACTGCTTTGTGTTCAATTTTTGAGGTAATAATATGTTTACCTCTGTCCTTATAGAATCTTGCTGCACCCTTAATTGCCAAGTTATCTGATTCAGTTGCACCAGAAGTCCAAACTATTTCACGAGAATCAGCTTTTACAAGATTTGCTACATGAAGCCTTGCTTTTTCAACTGCCTCATCAGCTTTCCATCCAAATTCATGTGATCTTGAAGCAGGGTTACCAAAATTACCGTCTAATAGAAGACACTCGTGCATTTTTTCTGCAACTCTTTTATCAACTGGCGTTGTAGACGCATAATCAAAATATACTAAATTACTTTTCATGATTTAATTATAACTTTATGTGGGGCCTTAGACTAATATTTAAATACTTATTCCAAGCTTATGAGCTACTATTTGATAAGATTCGACAACATCTCCTAGATCTTTTCTAAATCGGTCTTTATCAAGACTCTCGCCTGTTTCTTTATCCCAGATTCTACATCCATCAGGAGTAAATTCATCACCAAGGATTATTCTTCCATCTTTCCTACCAAATTCAACTTTATAATCCACAAGAATAAGCCCAACATCGGAAAATATCTGACAAAGAAGTTTGTTAATAATTAATGTTTTTTCTTTCATAACTGCTATTTCATCCTCTGTGCCCCAACTAAAGGCAATTATGTGGTTATCATTTATCAAGGGGTCGCCAAGCTCATCATCTTTAAGAAAAAATTCGAAAAGAGGCTTCTCAAATTTTAACCCTTGCTCAACCCCCAATCTTCTGCAAATCGAACCAGTTGCAATATTTCTTACAACGCACTCTACAGGTAGCATATCAAGTTTATGAACTAAACTTTCATTGTCTGAAATAGTATCTACATAATGAGTATCAATCCCGTTTTCGTCTAAGAAATTCATAATATAAGCATTAAACTTATTATTGATTTCTCCTTTGCCCTTCAATGCTTCTTTCTTTTTTCCATCAAATGCTGACGTGTCATCTCGATAGACCATTAATAGCTCATTTTTGTTTTGTGTCTCATAAAGGGATTTTGCCTTCCCTTCAGATATTAAGCTCCCTTTTTCAATCATGATAATGACTCATTAATTACATCCACCAATTCATCTACAGAAAATTCACTGTTAGATAGCTTCTTAAATTCTAGAATTGTATTTCCCTCAACCTCTGAAAAAACCAATTCATAGTCTGCTTCCCCTTCATTATCATTGCCTCTGCGAAATAGGCTATTAAAAAATCCATCTTCCTGAGCATCAAGTTTTATTTGAATGTATTTAAGATCTCGATTTCTGTCTATAACCTGTAAATCTGCTTTATCAACTGCTCTTGATAATGCAGACCAAGTTCTATCAAATGGTAGCCTAAATTCAATTCCAATTTCTTTTTTAACGTACACAATCCTTGCTTTCTTATTTAAGTTTAAGCCTTGAGCGGCAATAGAGTTTCCTTCATAACCTGGGAGGTTTAGAGAGATATAAGCAGCTAAATCTTCAAAATATGCAAGCTCCACACTTGAATCTTTATCATCAAGTAAGTAAATTTCGGAGCTATTATTCTTTATGCCATGTTCAAGGGTAAGAAATAATTTTTGGTTCTTATGGGCGGTGATTTTACCTAGTGTAGGATTATCATTAGTAAGCTCAAACTCTTCATCAGCAAAAAAATCTTTTATTAGTGGCCAAGATTTTGATGGTAATGCCTCTACATAAATCCAATAAATTTCACCCAGCCTTCTGACTTCAACATTTTCAGAACCAATTGATGAGAATATTTTCTTTGGTCTTGGCATTTCACCTTCTTTTATGAAGCTAGGAGTCTTGGGAGGAATAGGAAACTCATCTAAAGTTTCCAATGACTCAAATTCACCATTTGTTTTAAGCGCCTCGCCCTCACTAGAGTATCTCTCATTTGGATTTTCTCTTTTTTCAAGCAAACAGCCGTCCTCAGGGCAATATTGTTTTCTGCTTTCAGGAATGGTGCAATTTTGTAACACCAGTGTAGATATTAAAACTATGCTAAATATTTTTGAATGCTTCATATATTTTGTCCCTATATACCTCGGAAAGTGGATGCAACGGTAATCTTAGATTATTCTCTAGTAGAGATAATTTTTCAAGTATGTATTTACATGGACTTGGACTGGCTTCAATGAATAAAAGTTTAAAAATTTCCTGATAATTTTTAATAATCTTCTCGGCTTCACTGAAATTTTTATCGAAACAGAGGTTTGAAAGCTCTTTCATTTCGTTTGGCATTATATTTGCTGCAACTGAAATTACTCCATCCCCTTTAAATCTCATAAATTCAACATAACTGGGATCATCACCAGAATATAATTTAAAATCAGATCTTTTATCCTTAATTTTACTTAATGCTAAAAATCGCTCTTTAGTATTTACTGCTTCTTTTATGCCCGTAATTTTTCTTATATCTAATAATTTTTCAATAGTTGAGGGCAGCAAATCAACACCAGTTCTACCTGGGACATTATATAGAATTATTTCAGCACCTACTTTTGAGAGTTCTTTGTAATGAAGTTCTAATCCAATTTGAGATGGCTTGTTATAGTAAGGCGTTACTGCCAAACATTCTCTGATATCATTTTCTAATGCACACTCGACTAATTCTATGGCATCTGTTGTTGAAGAGCTGCCTACTCCTGCCATCAAAGGAATATCTGTATTTGAGTTTGCAAATTCGAAAATTTCTGCCTTTTCATTTTTATTTAAAGTTGCTGATTCACCAGTTGTTCCAACAAGAACAATTCCATCGGTACCTGCATTAGAATGAAAACCTAATAAATTTTTGAATGATGTGAAATCAATATCCCCATTTTTTAACATAGGGGTTACAATTGCTACAATACTTCCTTTCAATTTTTTTTTTCTTATAATTTAAACATGAATGATAAATCAAAAGCCCCAAATTTTTTAGGCCTGATTGATGAAAACAATCATATTGGTCTCACTGATTATAAAGGTAGTTTCTTAATAATTTATTTTTATCCTAAAGATAAAACATCTGGATGCACTCTTGAAAGCCAAGACTTTAGGGATTACAAAGAAAAGCTTGCAAAGAAAAATTGTAAAATTATTGGAGTTTCAAGAGACTCAATCAAGTCCCATTTAAGCTTTATTGAAAAGGAGTCACTAAATTTTCCATTAATATCTGATCCCGATGAAAAAATGTGTAATGCATATGGAGTAATGAAAGAAAAATCTATGTATGGCAGGAAATATATGGGGATTGATAGAAGTACATTTATTATTGATCCAGATGGAAACGTAATAAAAGAGTGGCGTGGTGTAAAAGTATCTGGACATGTCGAGGAAGTTTACAACTTTATATGTACGCTTTAGGAATCAACATATTTCCAATTATCCATAAGTGATTTTATAAAACTTGCAATTGGCACCGCAAAAAAGACACCCCATATTCCAAAAATAGCTCCAAAAAGAAATACGGAGAGCAAAACAACCACTGCCGGTAATTTCACAACACCTGACATTAAGAATGGTAAGAAAATGTTGCCGTCAATATTCTGTAAAAGTGCGTAAAATAGCAATATCACAATTACATAAGGATCTAGACCAAATTGGGCGAGACTCACTATAAGTACTGGGAATGTCATAAATACTGGACCAAAAAACGGTATAAGTTGGCTTAATCCAAAGGAAACCCCCAATAGAACTGGGCTGTTTAACCCTAATGCCCAAAACATAAAACTACCCGTGACTGCGACAATAAAAACTTCAATGAACTTTGCTTTGAAATAGTTTTGAAAATTTGTATTTGTTTCTGTCCAAACTCTAGCCAAGAATTTTCTTTTCTTTGGCACTAGTTTTGAAAAACCAGAAGAAAGCGTGTTTGTATCCCATAACCAAAAGAATAAAAAAATTGGTACTAAAATAATGCTTAAAAATAGATTTGCCGTATCTTGCAGGCGGGAAATGCCAAATGAAACTGCATCACTGGCAAAGCCAGAAATTTCAGTTAAGAAACTTTGAGCTCCTTCAATAGATTCATTTGGAGCATTTACCTCTCCCAATAAGTCTGTTAATGGCTCCACTATTACTGCTAAACTTGGTAACTCGGTTAGATACCTATTTGCCTCATTTATAAATAAAGGTATAAAAATAAGAAAGAATAACGTTGCTAGTAAAACAGCAGTAAAAAAAGTAATGAAAACACTAAGTCTTTCTGGGATACCTATTTTTGTAAAATAAACTTGCATAGGTCTAAATAATAAAGCTAAGACAATACTTGTAAGTATTGGAGTCGAAAGGTTTCCAACAACCCATAATGAAAAGAAGCCAAATAACAGAACCATGACCATAAACATGAATTGTTGGTTCTTTATTAAGTTATTTAATTTCATTTTTTATTGAATCTTCCTATAAAATACTTATCAAATAATTATAGTTAAAACTAATGATTAAAAAAACCATCCTAACTTCTTTACTAATATTAACAAGCATTGTCGCGCACGCACAGGAAAGCAGTATTGAATTACCTTTGATAGGTGACAGATTAAGTGGAGCAGTTTCAGAAACAGAAGAAGAAGCATTAGGAAGACAATTTTTGAGAGACTTAAAAAGAGAGTCAGCAATTCTATATGATCCTATCGTTCAAGAATGGACTGAATTATTTATTTATAAAATTGGTGAAAAAAGCAAAGTAAATAAAAAAGCATTTGAGTTATTAGTGATTGAAGATAACTCTCTAAATGCTTTTGCTGCCCCGGGTGGAATCATAGGTGTAAATGCAGGCCTTTTTAAATATTCAGATAACGAAGCTCAATTTGCATCAGTTATTGCACACGAATTAGCACACTTAAGCGAAAGACATTTTGCTAGGCAAATACTTGAAGGAAGTGACAGAAGTAATCAAAGTCTCGCAACTGTCTTGGCTTCAATAGTTGTAGCAGTAGCAACTAATAGCCCTGCTGCAGTAATTGGGGGCCAAGGAATACTTGCAGCACAACGATTAAGGTTCTCAAGACTTTACGAAACTGAAGCAGATCGTGAAGGTTATTTAACATTACAAAAATCAGGTTATGACACTGTTCAGATGTCAGAAATGTTCAAGAATATGCAAGAAGTAAGAAGATTATCTGGGGATAATATTCCAGAGTTCCTACTCACCCACCCCATTACAACTAGAAGAATTACTGAGTCAAGGGAGAGAGCTCGTGAGTACCCAAGTTCTGGCACAGTCGATAGCTTTAACTTCCAGTTAATTAAAAAAAGGGTTGAATTCTTGATGACAGATAATCTTTCAATTAGATCTATCGAAAAAGACATAGGTAAAAATGATGAAGATATTTATTTAAGAGCTTTGATTGAAAAGAAAAAATTAAACTTCACAAGATCACTTGAATTATTAAATAGCCTTGAAGAAAAACATCCAGATAATTTAATTATCAAAACCAGTATTGCAGAAGTTTATACAGAATCAGGGAATATAAGAAAAAGTAAAGATTATACCAATAGACTTTTAGCAGTATCACTTGGAAACTACCCTTTAAGCTATAACCTAGCAAATGCACATATATTAGCAGAAGATTATGTTGCGGCTGAACAAGTTTTAGAAGATATAAAATTCTATAGACCAGTTGATATAAATTTATTAAAAGACCTAAGTCAGGTCCAAAAAAATAGCAATAACATGTTAGGTTATCATCTAACCAATAGTGAATTTCTTTTTTATTCTGGAAGATATGAAGAAGCCTTAAGAGATCTACAAGAAGCTCGAAGAATTGCTAGAAATAATTTTAAAATTCGTGAAATTATTACTGAGAGGATTTTAATTCTCCAATCATATGTACAACCTTCGAGAAGAAGATCTTAAATATTTGATAAATAAAAATCTAAAACGCTTTTAAAGACTCTCTGTCTTTTCTTTTCTTGAAATGGCTCATGCCTCATACCTCTGTATATTTTTAATTCTGATTTGAAACCTGATTGAATTAATAAATTATGTATGTTTTCTGCCTGTGCGCCATCATTATTAACTTTATCTTGGTCTCCAGTGATATGAAGAAATGGAATTTTTTCATCAAAATCACTAAAAGTCGTTTTGCTCCATAAATCATAGAAACCATTTGCTAGATCTTGCCATAGTTGCGTTGTGTTGGGATATCCACATAATTCATCTGCAACATATTCATCCACTTTTAGCCTATCGCTTGATAAATAATCGTGGGATGTTCTGATAGGTTCAAAAAATGAATTATGTTTTTTTGTGGTTAGCTTTTCCATTTGGTCACTTATTCCCATTTTTCCTTTGATAAAATATTCAGGTAGTAGAATCAATTTATTTAAAGACAACATAAGCCTGCTCACGCTAAATGCAGCACTCATTACTACTCCATCAAAAAATATATTTCTTTTAAGCAAAGATAAAAGAAGACATGTGCCCAAACTATGACTTAGTACAAAATGTCTAATGGTAGGGTTTTCCTTTCTAATAATTGAATTTAATTCGTTAAGTTGGTCAACTACTGCATCGTAACCACCTTCATCTTTAAAGAATCCTTTAGGATAACCATCAGCCACATTAAGACCATGGCCGAGGTGATCGTTGCAATAAACTATAAATCCATGTTTATTCAAAAATTTTGCTGTTTCGTCATAACGAGCATGATATTCAACAAGGCCGTGTAAAATCTGGACAGTCGCTATAGGGTTTTTAACTTTATTCCAGATAACACCTCTTAGCTTTCCGTGTTTACTGGGATAAGAAAATTCTTTCATTACTCAAGAATTTTAGCGTAGCTTTCAAATTCTTCTCGTTCTGTTCTAAAACTATTTACAGGATGTTCAGTATCTTCATAGCCTAATGCAATGCCACACCAAAGTGTCTCTTCATCACCATAACCAACATGGTTTTTTATCAAATTAGGAAATCCTGCCCAAGCTTCTTGCAGACATGTTGCAAGACCTGCATCAACTGAAGCTAAACATATATTTTGAATAAGATGTCCTACATGGCCCCAACCATTTGGCCCAACTGATTTATGAACAGTTACAAAGATACCAACTGGGGCTCCAAAAAACTCATAATTCTTTCTAGCTTGAACGATTCTTTTATCAGCATCCTCTCTTCCAATACCCACAGCTCCGTACAATGCAAATCCTGAAGCTCTTTGTCTTGCTTTATACCAATCAGGTCTTTCAATTGGATACACTTGATATTGTTCTTTTTCCAATTCTCCTTTATCAAACCTTTCACAAGCATCACTTACCAACCTATCTCTTGCGTCTCCCATTACGACGTATACCTTCCATGGCTGTGAATTTACTCCTGAGGGAGCTCTTTTTGATACTTCAAGAATTTCTTTAACTAATTCTTTATCTACCTTTTTATTGAGGTAGCTTCTTACAGAATATCTTTTTGCAATTGCGTCTTTAAGTTCCATAGATTCTTATATTAGAAATTAAATTATATACTCTTTCACCATAAAACAAGATTCTTCTTTTAGGTTTTGATTTTTTTAAGTATTTCTATATGTTTCTTCCTATCTATCTTATAGCCAGAAAATATAGCTATCGGAATGATAAATAAAAGCATTATCATGGGGCCCTGAAATAAAGCAAGCATTTCTCTCTGTATATATGTAGCTTCAACCGATCCTTGTGGATAAGAAATTAACCAAAGAACAAACATTGAGAAGAATTGACCTAACCCTGTCATGCACTTTGCACAAAAAGAAGTTAATGAGCTTATTGTTCCGTCCTGTCTTAGCTTTGACTCCTGCTGAACCTGATCAATCATATCAGGAACCATAGATTCTCGTGCCATAAGACTCATTATAGAAAAAGTGCCCGTGATAAAAATAAATACTGAGAGAAAATATACTAGTGAACTGGCACCAAACTCTGGCATCAATCCAATTTTATATAAAACAAATGGAGCTGCTTGGAAAATCCCTATAACTAAAAGACTAAATATTAAGATTGTTTTTTTTTCAAACCTTTTAACTAATTTTGGAAGTAAAAACCAACTCACAATTGTTGAAAGAAAATAAATTTTTATAAATTCCTGAATTTGGAGTGTAGTTAAGCCCCAAAATTGAGTCTGAGTTAAGAATGTAAGGCTATTAGCTAAGCCCCATGCAAGTTGTATTGTTACAGAACCAAAAAGAAACAAAATTATAGTTTTATTTTTGTAAACAAAGGTTATTTGTTTTTGAATCTCTTTAAGTGAATTATTATTTCTTTGTTCTCCAGGCCATTTATATAGTTTAGGAATTAAGCCTTTTGTGCCAACAATCGAAATTAACCCAAAGATAAACATGATTATTGCGCCTATTATCCCTACATTAATCCAATTTTCGTTAGCATCTAGATTAATAAATGGCAAAATTATAAATGAATGAGACAGTGCAATAAGTGATTGGAAACCCTCTCGGAGAGACATAATATTTGCCTTATCTTCATAAGTTTCAGGAATTTCTGCAGCTAGAGCTCTGTGAGGTATATCAAATAACGTTACTGAGAATCTGGTAAGTATTGTAAAGAATGATAACCATAAAAATAAATGATTTTCTGACCAATCGGGATTGGGTAAAAAAAGCATAAAATAACTTAGCGATATCGGAAATAGTGAAAAAGCCATTAAGAAATGTCTTCTCCCAAATTTACTTCTAATTCTGTCTGATAATGTCCCAATTAATGGATCACTTAATGCATCCACAAATAAGGCTAAAAGAAGAGCAAATCCAGTTAAAATTGGACTTAAACCTAATACAGTTAAGTAATAAGCACCTAAATACCAAACAAAAAAATCAGTTTTAACAGCATTAACGCCACCACCCAAACCAAATGATATTTTTTGTATTATGTTTATTTTCAAAATATTAATTTAAAGATTTAATCTTATTTTCAACATCAATTTTTAAGTGTTTCCAAAAAATTTGATAATCCCATATGTGCAAGTCTTTCATGCCCGTAAAATCATTTTTAAGAATTCTATCAATGGCACTCCCTTTTGTTTCTAAATAACCTTGAGCATCTATTTTCGCCGAGAAGTTTTGATTTTCAGCAAAATTAATTTTTCTAACGTAACTTTCATTTTTTAATCTTGCAGCATAATCAAAAAGTGGTGAAATGCCGGAAATTTTGGGCATAAGAAAAGAGGTAATTTCATTTTTTTCCCATCTCCTTGCGGTATTCATTGAAATAGGATTAGTAGTATTTAATTTTTTTACTTTCTTAAGGGCGTACTTGTCTCCGTCAAACATCCAATATTTTAATCTTGGTCTTTTACCACCCTGACCTATTGTTTGAAATTGAATCAAGCGCCCTTCATCTAAAAATTTTTCTGAAATATCTATCCCAATTTTTTGTATGTATTCCTCTTCTAAAGGATAACCAACTAAATAAGCTGAAATGAGTCTTGTTGATAGCGCTTCCTTAAAAATTTTCTCGGAGATCAGCCGTTGAGCATGAAGTGCTCCTTGACTATGTGAAGCTATAAAAAAAGGTCTCTCATTTGAGTATAGATCAAGAAACAATTTAAATGCTGCTTTTATATCTTGATAAGCTATTTCTAACGCGTTTACACTGTCCTTACCAAGGTTTTGTGATATTGCTGCAAATGTTGCTTGACGATATTCGGGAGCATAGATATTACAATTCTCACTGAAGACTGATGCTTGGGTAGCAAGCATAAGATCTGTTCTTTGAGATGTTGCTGAATTTTGGTCAAGATTGAAATTCCACTCTTTCAAAAAAAAACCAGTTGGATGGATGAAAAAACAATCTGTCTCTTTCAGCTCATTAGAGACGACTTTTTCTGGATCTAGTAAAGCAACAGATTTTTTGCCAGGGATTGCTGCCCAGAATTGTTTTTTACCATAATCTGGTGCAGAGGGAGTACGGTTTTCAGAGAAAGAGTAATCTGGTGTAATCAATGAAAAAAAATCGTTCATCAATGAACCATTTGGTTTCATTTATTCGTTAACGGTTAGAACATATTCTTGGACAACTGCATCTACGCCATCAGTCACAATAATACTTACCGAATATTCACCTGCATCTTCTTCTCGTGGTGTGCCACTCACTCTACCACTTTGATTTATTGAAATAAAATCAGCTGGCTCACCATCAGAATTATTAATTACTTCCAGTGAGTAGTTTAAGTTATCTCCATCATCATCAGTTGCCCTTACAGGATAAAAGTATGACTGATTTACATATGCGTCTGTAAATGGTGTTGAGGTTATAACAGGTGCGCTATTAGCAACTCCCTCAAGTTCAGGAGATAGTACGATGACAAGGTCATTGATATTTGTATCAGTAATTTCAAAATTTGCGGTAGTTCCAGACATTTCTCCAGGACCACCCCAAGAATTGTCACCATTAATATCTGAACCTATAACCATTCGATACGTTCCAGGTTCGATACTTGTAAATATGAAACTACCCTGCCCATCGTTGATAGCAGATGTTGCTTCTTGAACAGGAACACCAGTTGGATCTAATAAGCGTGCTTTGAGTGTAGGGAAATTAATATCATAAGCCTCACCAATTACATTAAATATTACATTTACTCCTACTGATAGAAGCTCATATCCCTCAAAAGGCAAGTCAGCCCCCTCAACTAAAGGAAAATCGAATAAAACCGTTGTATTTACCCAACCAGCCCAATCATAATCTTCTTGCTTTGTTACTGTAAAAGTTAATCCTTCAGCTTGTAAATTTATAAATTCTGTTTGATATGTATATGTAATTTCATTAAATCCCTCACCAGCTGCACCACTTGGTGTAATTGTAAATTGTCCAGTATAAGATTCTTCTGGTGTCAAAGTAACGTTAGAAGGCCCTTCATAATATGGAAGAGTATCAAAACTTGTAAAGTATCCACTTTGGAAGGAATCAATTGCTTTTATGGCTTTTTCTAAATCAATAATCCCATAACCTAAGTGTTCATCCCAACCTGGTCGCGCAACCGAATCATTTGGTCTTGCTTCCTTGTTCACATCGTTAGTAAGAAGGTTTGCAGCCAACATTTTGTCAACTTCAATATAGGTAAGTGAATTCGGTAACGTAGTATTAGACTCAAATGGTTTTGCAATATCTTCATAATAATATTTTATTAACCCAAGAAAACCTGCACCGTGAGGTGAAGCCATTGAAGTACCCTGTGCCCCTATCATCGGATTTCCGTTATTGCTTGTTTGGACATAGTTATCTACCCGCGCATAAGCATATACAAGGTCATCGATACCATCAGCATTCCAATCAGAATACTCACCACCTGGAGCTGAGAAAGCAACATATTCATTTGTGGATGAATAGCTCGATCTTCTATCAGCGCCATTTGTAGCACCAACTGCATAGACTTTAGGGCATGCAGAAGGGTAACCAATTGATCCAATTCCACTGTTACCTGAAGAGGATGCGATTAGTACTCCTTTATCAGCAAGTTCGCCTAATTTCACACATGAAGCAGAATTAGCACTGCCACCAGATCCACCGTAACTCATATTCATAGAATGTATTTTTTGACCAGCACTTCTTTGTGCAAAAGTTGTCACAGAATCGTTAGCGTCTCCATTCAAGTATAAATAAGCACCATAAGTAGCTGAACCAGGACAACCATTTCCACCACAAACTCTTATAGGTGTAACTCTTGCAGCCATACCATTTCCATCTACACCATCATTTAGCATTGAGATTGTGCTACCTACATGTGTCCCATGGCTGAAAGATCCAGTCGTAAATTGGTCATCATCCGCAAGAGCATCGTTGTCTACCATATCCCAGCCCCACTGAGTATCAAAAATTGATCGACTGTAGGCAGGATCAATTGATAATGGGCTACCAGTGTCTAAAACAGCAACATTCACAGGCTTAGCGTCTTGACCGATTATATCTAATGCCTCAGGGATATTTACTGCGTCAAAATTCCACCATTGATATGATTCATTTCTAGGATCTGCCGAGAAAGGTTCAACTTGCAAATATCTGTTCCAGCTTGGCTCAACAAATAAGTTTGGAGCCCTATCACTTAAAACTGAAATAGCTTTCATATATCTACCTTTTGCATAAGTTTCTGGAAAATTATCTCTTAAAGTTGAAGAGTAATTTTCGTCAATTCCTAAATTTGCAATTTTAGACAGGTCACTCAAAGTTAAATCGACTAATCCACCATCAACATTACCCATTTCCGCAGTAAGTTCATTTTCTGTTTGATTTAAATTAAAACCACTAAAAGCAGGTCTTTTGGCAACTAAAATTTCATCCAAATTATAATCTGCATTTGCTCTTGCTGAGGCATCTTTTTGTTCTTGTGAACTGGCAAATTGAGGAGTTTGAGTTAATACGTATGCAGATGGTACAGAATTATCAACTCTGTAATGATCAATTATTACGTAGTATATATCTCCCTCTCCGGCGGGGATATAAGCATTTTCAACTTTTGCATAGGTCCCGCCAACACTTATGTTGTTCTCCTCAGAGTCAACCACAAACATATCTAAATCAACATTACTTGTGGTGTTGCCGGTATTACCATCATGGTTAACCATTGTTAATTCAAGGTTAGTTTGGCTGGCCCCCGCTATAACTTGATATATATCAATATCATCATCATTTCCTACCCACCCTAAAAGAGTTGCATCTGTCTCTAAAAATTGAGCTCTATTTGTAAAATTATTAGTGATATTTTCAATATCGGGGCTATTTAAGTCAGAATCCAGAGCAAAAGGCCCATCAATACCTAAGGCACCGGAAACATTATAGGTACCTGGTGTTGGTTCTGGTGTTGGTTCTGGTGTGGGTTCCGGTGTTGGTTCTGGTGTGGGTTCTGGTGTGGGTTCTGGTGTGGGTTCCGGTGTTGGTTCGGGTGTTGGTTCTGGTGTGGGTTCTGGTGTTGGTTCA
>MDTB01233750.1_pt1 | contig 27517 bp, 24 predicted proteins | sample 811161 | NCBI WGS metagenome assembly MDTB01 (sample SAMN05326650, study PRJNA326480) | marine metagenome | isolation source: seawater | place: Mediterranean Sea | collected 2009 | reverse complement strand
TGATATTTCCCTAATACCTCTCCAACTATACGAGCAGATTTTTTGTAAGCTGTGTTGGAACGAATACCAAGCTCATGCATTCCAAAAAGTACACGACGATGAACTGGTTTTAATCCATCTCTAACATCAGGAAGTGCACGTGACACAATGACAGACATTGAATAATCAATGTAAGATGATTTCATTTCATCTTCAATCTTAATTGGGATGAGTCTATCTTGTTGGTTCATTATATATTTATCTCAGTAAGCTAAAATAGGGAATCAATAGGCAATATTAAACTAATATAAGTGCATTATAATAAAAATTATTAACAGAATTTTAAGCTGTTTTGGTGGTAAATAATCACTGTCCACCTTTTGAATTCTTAATATTTTTTTGTCTATTAGCACAAGGCAAAAAGTTTTGGTCTGTTTTTTGCCAAAATTAAAGAAATATAAAAACACAATTTATGGATGATAATTTTTCCCCACGAGTAAAAGATGTAATATCTTTTAGTAAGGAAGAAGCTCTTCGTTTAGGACATAACTTTATTGGAACTGAACATTTAATGCTCGGTATATTAAGAGACGGAGGAGGGAAAGCTATTGCTATATTAAATGCAATTGAAATAAATCTCGATGAATTAAGAAGAAAGGTTGAAATTTTAAACCCTGCTGCAATTGAAAATTCTCAATTGTTAAATGATAAAAAAAACCTTCACTTAACCCGTCAAGCAGAACGTGCTCTTAAAACTACTTTTTTAGAAGCAAAATTGTTTCAAAGTGATCTTATTAATACTGTTCACTTGTTACTTTGCATTCTAAGAAATGAAAATGATCCAACAACAAAGCTACTTTCAAAATTGAATGTAGATTATGATATTGTTAAAGAGCAATTTAAATTAATGCTAACTAACGACTCTGATTCTTATGAAGACATCCCTTCGGCATCTTCTTTTCCGGATGAAAAAGATAATGAAGGTGAGGGCAAAGAAAACCCTTTTATACCCACTTCTGAATCAAAGACCTCTAAAAAATCTAAAACTCCTGTTTTAGATAATTTTGGGCGAGATATCACAGCGCTTGCTCAACAAGAAAAACTTGATCCAGTAGTTGGTAGAGAAAAAGAAATTGAAAGAGTTTCTCAAATCCTAAGTAGAAGAAAGAAAAACAATCCATTGCTAATTGGAGAACCAGGTGTAGGTAAATCTGCAATAGCTGAAGGACTAGCGCTTCGTATAATCCAAAAAAGAGTTTCTCGAGTTCTTTATAACAAAAGAGTAGTTGGTTTAGATCTTGCAAGTCTTGTCGCTGGAACCAAGTATCGTGGACAGTTTGAAGAAAGAATGAAGGCCCTAATGAATGAATTAGAAAAAAATGATGATATAATTCTATTCATTGATGAAATTCATACAATCGTAGGTGCAGGAGGAGCTACGGGCAGTTTAGACGCATCTAATATGTTTAAACCTGCTCTTGCACGCGGTGAAATTCAATGCATAGGGGCTACAACTTTAGACGAGTACCGTCAAAACATTGAAAAAGATGGTGCCTTAGAAAGGCGCTTTCAAAAGGTTCTTGTGGAACAAACTAATTTAGTGGAAACTCTTGAAATATTAAAAAATATAAAAGAGCGTTATGAAAATCATCATAATGTTAATTACACTGATGATGCACTAAATGCTTGTGTAGATTTAACAAACCGTTATATGTCAGATCGCTTCCTGCCAGATAAAGCTATAGATGCATTGGATGAAGCAGGGTCAAGAGTTCATATTAATAACATGAGTGTCCCAAAAGAGATCAAAGATCTTGAGGGTCAATTAGATCAAGTAAGGATTCAAAAAAACTCTGTTGTCAAAAAGCAAAAATACGAGGAAGCTGCAAAACTAAGAGATGATGAAAAAAGAGTAGAGCGTCTTCTTATTGAGGCTCAGGAAAGATGGCAAGAAGACTCAAAAGCTAATAGAGAAACTGTAAATGAAAATGATATTGCAGATGTAGTATCAATGATGACCAACATACCTGTGAATAAGATTGTCAAGTCAGAGAAAAATAAACTTTCCAAACTAGCCAAGTTGATAAATTCGAAGCTTATTGGACAAACTGAGGCTGTAGAAAAAGTGGTTAAGGCTATCCAACGAAATCGTGCTGGGCTTAAAGCCCCCGACAAACCAATTGGATCTTTTATTTTCTTAGGTCAAACAGGTGTAGGAAAAACTCAACTTGCTAAAATATTAGCCTCTGAAATTTTTGAATCAGAAGAAAACCTCATTCGAATTGATATGAGTGAATACATGGAAAAATTTGCTATTTCAAGACTTATTGGAGCACCCCCTGGATATGTAGGGTATGAGGAGGGTGGCCAGTTAACTGAAAAAGTAAGAAGAAGACCTTATTCTGTAATTTTACTTGATGAAGTTGAAAAAGCACATCCAGACATCTTCAATATGATGCTCCAAATACTTGATGATGGTTTTTTAACTGATAGTTTGGGAAGAAAAATTAACTTCCAAAACACTATTATAATTATGACTTCAAATGTAGGTGCAAGACAAGTTAAGGACTTTGGAAGAGGTTTAGGATTTGAAACAGCATCTCAAAAAGCACAGTCTGGTGATATTGAAAAAGGGGTAATTGAAAAAGAACTTAAAAAGACATTTTCACCAGAATTCTTAAATCGAATTGACGACATAGTTGTGTTTAATTCACTTGATAAAAAAGACATTCGAAAGATAGTCGATATTGAACTAATCCATCTAATAAATCGTATCAATCAGTTGGGATATGAAATTGAAATTTCTGAAGCTGCAAAAGATTTTATATCTGACAAAGGTTTTGATAGGAAATATGGTGCAAGACCACTAAATAGAGCAATTCAGAAATATTTAGAAGATCTATTAGCTGAAAATGTGGTAAATAATATTATAAAGGAAGGAGATAAAGTTTTAATAGACAAAAAGAAGGATGAAGACGCTTTAAATTTAAGTGTTAGTCAAAAAATTGAAACTTCTTAAAAATTTCTCTAATATTCAATGAATTTTAAAATTCAAAATTCTTTGCCCTTTTTATTCTAAAATTGTTTTTAAAATAGCAATTAGTGTTATTTTTGCGCTTGTTTGAATAATTTGCTTATATATATTGAATTAGGCTGTATAAATTTCATATGAAAGTTTTAAAATTTGGGGGCACTTCTGTTGCAGACATAAAAAGTCTTAACAGGGTTGTAGAGATTATTAAGGAAAATGAAGGTCAGATAGTTGTAGTTGTTTCAGCCTTAAGTGGAATAACAAACATACTCGAAAGAATGGCAAAGCTTGCCAGTGAGGGCTCTAATGATTACAAAGACCATATCGGAAATATAGAAAGAATACATTTAAATCCAATAGAATCATTTATCCCATTAACTCAGCAAAGTGAAGTAATTAGTTTTTTAAAATCTCAACTAATTGAACTCGAAGAAGTTCTTGAATCATTATTCACCCTAAAAGAACTTACTTCAAGAAGTCTTTCTAAAATTTTGAGTTATGGTGAAGTTTTGTCAAGTAATATTATTTTTCATATTTTAAATTACCAAGATTGTGAAATTATACTTAAAGATGCAAGGGAGCTAATATTTACTCATACAATTTTTGATAAAGAAGTTGTCAATCATAAACAAAGTATAAAATCAACTAAAAAATTTTTTAAAAATAAAAAATTCAAAATTACTTTAATTCCTGGCTTCATAGCTCAAGATGAAGAGAGAAATACTACTACTTTAGGGCGTGGTGGCTCAGACTATACTGCCTCTCTATTAGCAAACTATTGCGATGCAAGCAAGTTAGAAATTTGGACAGATGTTAGTGGAATGTATACAGCTAATCCTAGATTGGTTAGTCAAGCTGTTCCTATTGCCAAACTTTCTTATCAAGAAGCAATGGAACTTTCTCACTTTGGGGCAAAAGTAATTTATCCCCCTACTCTTCAACCATTAATTGAAAAAAATATACCTGTTTTAATCAAAAATACTTTTGATAAAAATGCTAAGGGTACTCTAATCGATAAAATTGGTGCTTCAAATAAAGAAGGATCCATAGTTAAAGGAGTAAGTCATATTGAAGATGTTGCATTAATTAGTCTCGAGGGAAGTGGTATGATTGGTATTCCTGGCTTTTCAAAACGATTTTTTGAGTGTTTATCTCAAAAACAAATCAATATTATAATGATTACTCAAGCTTCTTCAGAACACTCAATATGTATAGGGATTAGATCTAAAGATGCAGCCATAGCAAAAAAGACAATTGATGAACATTTCGCTTTTGAAATCAGTCTTAAAAAAGTATCTGTTACAAAATTAGAATCTAACATGACAAATATTGCTGTTGTGGGTGAAAGAATGAAGGATCATCAAGGCATAAGTGGAAAGCTATTTAGTAGTCTAGGTGCAAATAATATAAATATTCGTGCAATTGCTCAAGGGGCTTCAGAAAGAAATATTTCAATTGTTATTGATAAAAAAAATACTCAAAAAGCTTTAAATACTATACATGAAAGTTTCTTTGAAAAACAAACTAAAGAATTAAACCTGTTCATTACAGGAGTTGGAAATGTTGGGAGTAAACTATTAGAACAAATTAACAAGCAACGCAATTATTTATTGGAACATTTACGTCTGAAAATTCGTGTAATTGGTATATCAAACTCATCCAAAATGCTTTTAAATGAAAGTTCTATAAACTTAAATCAATGGAAAAAACTATTAGACAAAAGCAAAACAAAGGCAAACAAAGACGCTTTTTTTGGTCATGTATCCCAACTCAACTTAAGGAACAGCATCTTCATAGATAATACTGCAAATGAAATTATTGCAGATGAATATTCTCGTTATTTATCTAATAATATTGGTGTAGTAACTTGTAATAAAATTGCTTGTGCGAGTACATTCAAAAACTATTTATATCTTAAAAAAACATCAAGACGTTTTGGTACTCCTTTTCTATTTGAAACTAATGTAGGTGCTGGATTACCGATAATAGATACATTAAACAACCTAATTGCATCTGGTGATAAAATTCATAAAATTCAAGCTATACTTTCAGGAAGTTTAAATTATGTTTTTAATACTTTTACTTCTAAAAACACCTTCAAAGAAGTAGTAAAAAGTGCACAAGATGAAGGTTATACTGAACCTAATCCTAAAATAGATTTAAGTGGTATAGATGTAGCTCGGAAAATTCTTATCCTCGCTAGAGAAAGTGGATTTAATTTAGAATTAAATGATATTAATAACAAAAGTTTTTTACCAGATGAAGTTTTAAAAACTTCATCTAATAAGGAATTTTACACAGCAATTGATAAAAACGAAGCTCATTTTCAAAATATCTTAAAAACTGCCTCAAAAAAGAATGCAAGACTAAAATATATTGCACAATTAGAAAATGGAAAAGCTTCTGTTGGACTTCAAGAAGTAGGACCCAGCCACGAGTTTTATAATTTAGAGGGAAGTGACAATATAATTTTATTCTACACCAGTCGATATAAAGACCAGCCGTTAATTGTTAAAGGTGCAGGTGCAGGTGCAGAAGTAACTGCAGGTGGAATATTTGGGGATATAATAAGAATCGGGAAACAATAAAAATGGATCAAATTAAAATTTTTTCGCCCGCAAGTGTTGCAAATGTTTCTTGTGGATTTGATGTTCTTGGCTTTTGTCTTGATCCCATTGGAGATATAATGACCGTCTCTAAAACCAAAGATAAAGGTGTAAGTCTTGGTGTAATAACTGGGCAAAAATTGCCAAAAGATCCATTAAAAAATGTAGCTACTGTAGCTGCTTCAGCTCTTTTGAAATCTCATTCAAGCAAGATCGGATTTCGTATTGATATTGAAAAGAAAATAAAGCCAGGTAGTGGAATTGGAAGTAGCGCTGCAAGTGCTGCAGGTGCAGTTTTTGCAATTAATGAATTATTAGGAAAACCATATTCAAGAAAAGAGTTAGTTCAGTTTGCAATGGTTGGTGAATCTCTTGCCAGTGGTGCTGCTCATGCCGATAATCTTGCACCTTTATTATTAGGTGGCTTTACACTAGTTAGAAGTAATAAAGACTTAGATATTATTAAACTCCCCTCTCCAAAAGGTTTAATTGTTACAATAATTCATCCGAAAATTGAATTAAAAACAATTCACTCAAGATCAATTCTTAAAAACGAAATTCCTTTAAGTAAAGCTGTAGAGCAATGGGGAAATTTAGGTGCTTTTGTAAGTGCTCTTTACACAAATGATTATGACTTACTTTCGCGAAGTATGAAAGATGAAATAATAGAACCTGTGAGAGCTATGTTAATACCAAAATTTAGTCAATTACAAAAAATTGCTTTAGATTCAGGGGCACTAGGTTGTGGCATTTCCGGTTCAGGTCCATCCATTTATGCTTTGTCAAAAGGTGAGATTATCGCAAATCGAGTTGGTAAATCTATGGGTATTATCTATGATAAAATTGGACTTGATTATGAAGTTCATTATTCACAAATTAATGAAGAGGGAATAAAGATTCTTTAAGCTATGGAATACTTTAGTTTAAATTATAATGCAAAAGACGTAACTTTTATAGAGGCTGTTACAAGAGGTCTTGCACCTGACAGGGGATTATATTTTCCAAAAGACATCCCAATACTGAAAAAAGATTTTATTAATAATATAAATCAATATTCAAATAATGAAATTGCTTATGAGGTTATTAAACAATTCGTAGGAAACGATATTCCTAGAGATTACTTAAAAAAAATTATTGCAGACACATTAAATTTTAATTTTCCTATTGTGGAAATAACTGAAAATATTGCCACTCTTGAATTATTTCATGGTCCAACCCTAGCATTTAAGGATGTTGGAGCACGTTTCATGGCTCGTTGCCTATCCTTTTCAAATAAAATCAAAAAAAAAGAAAAACTAACCGTTTTAGTTGCTACTTCTGGAGATACAGGTGGAGCTGTAGCAGACGGATTCTATAAAGTAAAAGGAATTGATGTGATTATTCTGTTTCCAAAAGGAAAAGTAAGTGATATACAAAAACTACAACTAACAACACTAGGAGAAAATATTACTGCTTTAGAAGTTGAAGGTACATTTGATAATTGTCAAGATATGGTTAAAACAGCATTTGTTGATCCAGAAATATCAGAAAATATGGCACTGACATCAGCCAATTCAATTAATATTGCTCGATGGTTATCACAAATGTTTTATTATTTTATTGTTTATAAGAATCGTCCAAACCCAAATAAAAAGTTTTTGATTTCAGTACCAAGTGGGAATTTTGGAAATATCTGTGCTGGTATAATATCAAAAATGATGGGTCTCCCTATTGATCACTTTATTGCTAGTACTAATATTAATGATACAGTTCCTGAATATTTAAAATCGGGAAATTATAATCCTAAAAAATCTATTCAAACAATTACAAATGCAATGGATGTGGGAGATCCAAGTAATTTTATTCGAATTCAAAAAATATTTAATAATGATTTTTTTAAACTAAAAAAAAATCTTAGCGGTTTTAGCTATAATGATAAACTTACAGAAAAAGCTCTGAAAGAAATTTATAAAATAAGCGGCTATATAGCTGATCCTCATGGAGCTATTGGATATTTAGGACTAAAAGAATATATGGATAGTCTTAAAGACAAAGGATTATATCAGGGAGTATTTTTAGAAACTGCACATCCAATAAAGTTTAGGGGCATAGTTGAGAATGTTCTGAAAAAGGAAATTGAAATACCTAATCAAATTCAAAAAATTTTAGGTGCTAAAAAAACAAGCTTTCCATTAAGAGAATATTCAGAACTCAAATCTTTATTACTTTCAAAATAGTTATCAAAATTCTATTAATTAAAAAATAATTATTAAACTTCCACCATTCATTAATCATTGAAGTTCATAATTAAAATCACTAATAAAAAATGAAATTTAAATTGTAAACAACTATTTTTATCAAAATACGATGAAATTAACAACTTTTATAAACATAATAGTGATAATAGCAGAGAAAGAAAACTGTAGTTCAAAATAAATAATTTAAGGCTTTATATATGAAAAAAACAGCATTGCATAAATCACATTTAGCTTTGAATGCTAAAATGGGGAGCTTTGCTGGGTTTGAAATGCCAATCCATTATTCAGGGGTAACAAAGGAACACCTCGCAGTAAGAAAAAATCTTGGTGTTTTTGATGTTTCACATATGGGAGAATTTCATATTTCAGGACCTAATTCATTTAGTCTTCTTCAAAAAATCTGCAGCAACGATATTTCAAAGATATCCATAGGTAAAGCTCAATATAATTATTTACCAAATATTAGTGGAGGTATAATAGACGATCTTATTGTGTATCGATTAGATCAACAAAGCTATTTACTCGTGGTTAACGCTTCAAACATTGAAAAAGATTGGAATTGGATTAAAAAACACAATAAAGAATTTAAAGCCCAACTAGAAGATCATTCTGAAAACACTGCATTATTAGCAATACAAGGGCCAAAAGCATTAGCTGCTATGCAGAGTCTAACAGATTGTCGCCTGGATAGCTTAGAATTTTATTCCCATACAAAAGCGAATTTTGCAAGTTGTGAAGATGTAATCATAGCTACTACAGGCTACACTGGATCTGGGGGTATAGAAATTTATTTCCCTGTAAACCAAGCTGAACTTATATGGAATGCTGTACTTAATGCAGGAAAATCCTATGGTATCGTTCCTGCTGGTCTTGCAGCTCGAAATACTTTAAGAACTGAAATGGGGTATTGCTTATATGGGAATGAAATAAATGAAACGTCCTCACCTATTGAAGCTGGCTTAAGTTGGATAAGTAAGACTGAAACAAACTTTATTAACTCAGAATATATTGCCGAGCAGAAAGCAAATGGAATCAAACAAAAACTAATAGGATTTGAAATGAATGTACGTGCTATTCCAAGGGCTGGTTATAATATTGTTAGTTTAAAAGGTGATGTAATTGGTCACGTTACTTCTGGAACTCAATCCCCTTCTATCTCAAAAGGAATTGGGCTTGGCTATATAAAAAAGTCATATTCTAAAACTGGAACTGAAATAGGTGTTTTAATTAGAGAAAAAATCTATACTGCACATGTTGTAAAACTTCCATTTATAAAGCTTTAATTATTGAAATCTATTTTAATTTTAGGGGGAAGTGGATTCATTGGCAATACTCTTTATAAAGAATTGGGGCAATATTTTAATACTTACGGAACCTACAATAACAAAAATAGTTTTAAAAAAAATGATCATTTTTTTGATTTTAATTTAGAAAAAGGAGATTTAAATCATATAATAAATGAAACAAAGCCTAAACTCATAATCTCAGCTTTAAGGGGAGACTTTAATGCTCAATTTGACGCTCATTCTTATATAATGGAATACGTGAGGTCAAACAATTGTAGAATAATGTTTCTTTCTTCATCAAATGTTTTTGATTCTTTCAGACATTATCCTTCTTATGAATATGATAAAACTCTCTCTGAAAGTATTTATGGTCATTTCAAGATAAGAATCGAAAATCTACTAATGAGTCTTCCAATTGGTAAATATGTTATAATTAGACTGCCAATGATTTTTGGAATGAATGCACCAAGAACAAAAGAAATTGATGGAGCAATTAAAAAAAAAACAGCTATTGAAGTTTTTCCAAATACTATCATCAACGTAAATAGTGATATTAGATTAAGTCAACAGATACATTACATTATTAATCACAAAAAAACCGGAATTTTTCATTTAGGAAGTACTGATTTGATCTCTCACTTTGACTTTATTAAAACATTAGTAGAAAAACGTCATAAGACTATTGGTATATATAAACAGGTCTTTACTAGCAATTCAATTAGATATTTAGCATCTCTTCCTAGGGAAAATAGCCTGCCTCATCATATTCAACCGTCATATATTGATATCATAAATGACTTAAGCTGAAATTTGACTTTTATTAATTTCATTCACTTCACCTTAAAGTTTTTTATATTTGGGAAATTTAAAAATGATAGATGGGAAGGGCATTTGAATTTAGAAAAGCTAGAAAAATGAAAAGATGGTCTTCTATGGCCAAAACTTTTACAAGAATTGGAAAAGACATATTTATTGCAGTCAAGGAAGCTGGATCAGATCCAGATAATAATTCTCGACTCCGTGCTGTAATTCAAAATGCTAAGGCTGCTAATATGCCCAAAGAAAATATAGAACGTGCCATTAAAAACGCCTCAGACAAAAATACTGATGATTATAAAGAAATACTTTTTGAGGGTTATGCTCCTCATGGGATTGCAGTTTTAGTTGAGACCGCTACTGATAATAACAACAGAACTGTTGCTAATATTCGTTCCTATTTTAATAAATTAAATGGAAGCCTAGGGAAAGCTGGATCGGTAGAATTCATGTTTGAGCATAGTTGTAATTTTAGAATAAATTTAATTGATGTTGATTTAGAAGAGATTGAACTAGAATTCATCGACTATGGAGTGGAGGAAGTTTTTAAATATGAGAATCATATTCTTTTGTATGCACCATTTGAGTGTTTTGGTATGATTCAAAAGGAATTAGAAAAAAGAAACTTTGAAATAATTTCTTCCGGTTTTGAAAGGATTCCTCAGGTATTGAAAACTTTAAGAATTGATGCTCAAGAAGAAGTATTGCAATTAATAGAAAAAATTGAAGGAGATGATGATGTTCAAAATGTATATCACTCAATGGAAATTAAAAACTTTTCTGCCTAGAGTATCCACATACTCCTTTAAATAACTCATCTAATGATTTTAAATCTTTTTGATCATCACTCGAAGTATAAAAATTTTGATGGACTATAACTCTTTTATTTTCATAATCAAAAGCTACAGGTACTATAGGAATATTTAAACGTTTAGCGATATAATAATACCCTGTTCGAAGTTTATCTACTTTCTTTCGTGTTCCTTCAGGAGCTAAAGCTATTCTGAATTTTTTATGAGCCTCAAACATAGCTACAATTGACTCTACATTGTCTTTGTTACCGGAACGGTCGATTGGGGCCCCACCTAAACTTCTAAAAAACCAGGCTGTCAAAGGATTAAATAATTCTTTTTTCCCAATGAAACTAATTGATTCACCTGAAATACTTCGGACTAATAAGCCTACAAAAATATCTAGCCAACTAGTATGAGGAACTACAGCAACAATATATTTTGATTCTGACGGAAAACTTCCAACTATTTTCCAATTCATAAGGTTATAAAATATTTTTTTTGATAAAAAGCGAAACATACTTAGTGAATTGATTTAAAATCTTCATTTGGAAATCCAATTAGATACAAGGTTTTTTTTGCTCTAGTAATAGCAGTGTAAAGCCACCTTAAATAGTCTTTATTTGGTCCTTCTGGCAAATAAGGTTTTTCCACAAAAACATTTTCCCATTGCCCACCCTGCGATTTATGACATGTAATCGCATATGAATATTTTACTTGTAAAGAGTTAAAAAAGGGATTGTTTTTGACTTTTAAAAATTTCTTATAATTTGATTTTTCAGATGAATAATCTTCTAAAACTCTTTGATATAATTTGTTTCCTTCTTCAAATGGTAGGCAAGGGTTTTCAGATTTTAATGTATCCAATAAAACGATAGTATCAAAAGGATCTTCATCAGGATAATCAACTAAGCAAACGTTAACTTCAGCAAAAGAAAAACCATAAATATTTTTTCTAGAGCCAATTGATTGTATTTCAACTACATCACCATTTGCAATAAATCCAGGTTTAGAATCAAGGCTAAGCCAGAAGTAGTTATTTTTCACAACCATTAAACGATCTCCAACACATAGTTCATCCTCCCATCCAAAAATTCTATTGCGAATATGTTCGTTAAATAAATTTGCCCTTTTATTTGAACGAACTATAAAAACAGTTTGATCAATTCCACTTTTATCAAAAGCAACTGATATTGAATCAAAAAGATCCAAACCATTATTATTATGTTTTACATCAGTTACATCTTCTAAATCAAATTCAAACTGTTCATAATTCTCTTCACGTAATCGAACTCTTAAATATGTTGCATTTTTTAAAATTCCAGAACCAAGTGCTTGACGTACTACTTCATCTAATTCTAAATTATACACATTGTCAAATTGAAAATGGTTAAGTTCTTTTAGGTTTAATGCAGGACTTAAATTTATTTCAACAGGTGGAAGCTGTGCAGGATCTCCTACAAAAATCAATTTACAATCATTTCCCTGACTTACATATTGGATAATATCATTTAGTAAAGAACCATTCTCAAAAAATTTAGAGTGTTTGCGATCATCACCTATCATGGAAGCTTCATCTATAATAAAAATTGTTTTTTTATGTTTATTTGATTTTAGCTTAAAAAATATTTTTCCTGAGTTTTCCAGCTTTGGATAATAAATTTTTTTATGAATTGTGAATGCAGACACCTTTGAGTAATTAGCCATAACTTTTGCAGCACGACCTGTTGGAGCCATAAGTACTGAATTATATCCTATGTATTTTAGTTGATCAACTAAAGATCCAATTAATGTTGTTTTTCCTGTTCCTGCATAGCCCTTTAATAGAAAAATGGTATTTGAATTTTTTAGAAATATGAACTCTGAGACCTCTGAAAACCACTTTTGCTGCGAAATTGTTGGCTCATAAGGGAACTTACTCTCTAGTAATAAACAAAATTCTTTAGATGTCATTGAAACGTTAATAGGAGCTAAATATAAATCATTTTAAATACTTTTGTGATTCAAAAAAAATTGTAGTTTTGTTTTTAACAAATAAAAAAGACAATGAAATTAGGTATTCAAGTTGTTTTGTGGATTGCATCATTTTTTTTTGCATATAAAATTTATGACTCAATCAGTGGACCCATAACATTCAATCAAACAAAAAACGATCGATATGCAAAGGTGATTAATGTCATGAAAGATATTAGGATTGCGCAAATAGCACATAAAGATGTAAAAGGTGTATATGCAAATAATTTTGATAGTTTGATAAAATTCATTGATGAAGGGATTTTCACGCTTATTGAAAAACGCGATTCCTCCTTTTTGCAATATGATAGAACGTATCGAATTGATATGCTTCGTGAGGTTATAGTAGTTGATACTCTTGGGTTTGTGCCAGTAAAAGATTCATTATTTAGAAATTCTGATAGATATAAAAAAATGGCCAATATACCTATCGAGGGGCTTCAAGACAGTTTATTTAAGATTAAATCTGAAGTAATAAATAAAAATGGTTATAATGTTCCTGTTTTTGAAGTAAAGGTATCTAAAAACACTTTACTATTTGATCAGAATGAAGATCTTGTTAAACAAGAAAATGAAACTGTTTCCGTAGATGGAGTTAACGGACCTGAAATAATATTAGGTTCTCTAAATAACGTTAGCACTAATGGAAACTGGCCTACCATATTTGATGCCAAACAGAAATAAAATTTTACAAAAGAAGGGCATCTCCCTGCATTTTTTTAAGGATGGTTTTTATTTCTGTAAATCCTCTGAAATCGTTTTTATTCCTCTTAACAATAACCTAGATAATTTTAATAAATCTCTAAACCTATATTTAGATTCTTATTCTCAAGAAAGTTTTGGAGAAATCAGTATAATATTTTTTCAAAATCCTTCTACATTTGTTCCACTTTCACTTTTTGACAAATCTTTATCAAATAGATATCTTAATCTATTTAACAAACCAAAGATTAATGAGGTTTTAGCTTATGATAGTTTGAATGAAATAGAACAAGTTAATGTATATACATATCCTAAATATATAAATAGTATTCTAAAAGAATCTCAAATTGACTTTAGCCTTCTGCATTACAATACTATTCTCTACAGGAAAGTACTAGATATTAGCTCATCAATTAAATTTAATTATCAACTTTTTATTCACTTTCAGTTAGAATCGATAGACGTTTTTCTTGTCAGAGATAAAAAAGTAAAATTTAATAATCGTTTTTCTGTAAAAAACGAAGATGAATTTTTATATTATTTATTTTTTGTTGTGGAACAATTTGATCTTGCAACTGAGGAATACGAATTAATTTTTCTAGGAAAAATAAAATCCTACGAAAGTTATTATAAATCAGTAAATCAATATCATAATAATATTAAATTTATTGATCAAGAAAAAAATCAGCTTTTAGATCTTGACATTCATCAAGCACCCTATCTAGCTTTATAATCAAGCTAATGAGAATAATCTCAGGATCTCATAAAGGCAGAAAAATCCAAACCCCAAAGAATCTTCCTGTTCGACCTACAACAGATCGTTCAAAAGAAGCTCTTTTCAATATTCTTCAAAATCGTATTGATTTTAAAAGTATTAAAGTAATTGACTTTTTTTCTGGAACAGGAAGTATAAGCTATGAATTTGCTTCTCGAGGCACAAAAAATATTTCAGCAGTTGATATTAATAAAAAGTGTATTAAGTTTATTCAAAAAACATCTGATGCTTTAAATATGGAAATAATAGTGAGGCAAGAAGATTGTTTTCTGTTTTTAGAAAAAAACTCAATGTCTTACGATTTAATTTTTGCAGATCCACCATACAAATTTGAAGTTGAAGACTATAAAAAGTTTATTTTGCTAAGTAAAAAGAGACTTACTAAAAAAGGCTTTTTAGTCATTGAACATTTTAAAAAAAGTAACCTTTCAGAAATTGAAGGATTTTCTTACAAACGGATTTATGGAAATAATGTTTTTTCTTTTTTTAATATCTAAAAAAAAAGCAGGCCGATAAGCCGGATTCTGTCGAGTCTTATCATTTATCTTGATGTAAAATTACTTTTACATTCTAGCCGCCTACCCTTCTACATCGAACGAGCCATTCTTAATTGTAGATATACTTGGCGTTGCACCACATAGAGTTTACATGATTTCACTACAGCCGAACTGTACATTCTTTCTGTTGCACTTGTCCGCTTCAAAAGAAGGACGGGTATTACCCGCTATGCTGCTCTATGGTGTCCGGACTTTCCTCTCATGTAAAAACACGAGCGATAAGATAGCCTGCATTCCAAAGTTAGTTATTTGTTGATAATTAAAAGCTAATATTAGTCAAGGAAAGAATGAAAACTTAATCTGATTTATATATTTGTTATATGGATTCATTCAAAGTTTCTGCTTTAAAATACAGACCAACCTCTTTTGATGAGCTCGTTGGACAAAATAATATTACTCAAACTTTAATAAACAGTCTTAAAACAAAACAGCTAGCACAAGCGCTTCTTTTCTGTGGACCTAGAGGTGTAGGAAAAACATCATGTGCTAGAATTTTAGCCAAAAAAATTAATAATGTAGATAATAATTCATTAGCAAATTTTGACTTTAATATTTTTGAATTAGATGCAGCATCAAATAATTCAGTAGAGGATATCAGAAAAATAACAGAACAGGTGCGAATTCCTCCACAAGTAGGTAGCCATAAAATATATATTATAGATGAAGCTCATATGTTGTCTAAAGCAGCTTTTAATGCCTTTTTAAAAACGCTTGAAGAACCACCAAAACATGTAATTTTTATATTAGCAACTACTGAAAAAAACAAAATCATACCCACTGTTCTATCCCGTTGTCAAATTTTTGATTTTAAACGCATCTCTGTATACGATATTCAAGGATTTCTTGTTAAAATTGCAAAAGATAGAAAGCTTGAATTTGAAGATAATGCTCTTTACCTAATTGCACAGGCTGCTGAAGGAGCATTAAGGGATGCTCTCTCAATTTTTGATCGTATGGTGAGTTTTACGAACGGAAATTTATCAGCTATTTCAGTTGCAGATAACCTTAAATTATTAGATCATAAAACTTATTTTATATTGGAAGATCTTCTTTTTAAAAATGATATACCACATGTTCTAATTATGTATGATGAACTAATTAAACGTGGAATTGATAATTTACAATTCATAAAAGGGTTAGGAAATCACATGAGAAATCTTCTATTAGCAAAAGATTCAAAAACTTCTGAATTGATCGAAGTAGGAAAAGATGTGAAAACGTCTTATTTAAAGGAAACTGAAAAAATACCTACAGGGCTTCTAATGGATAGAATTGAAATAATTAATAACTGCGAAGTAAATTATAAAAGTGTTAAAAATATACGAGTCCACATAGAATTTATGCTTATGCAACTTGCTTCACTCCATTTAAATGGAGAAAAAAAAAAGGTTATATAATTACTAAAGAAGAAAATCAGAAATTAATATCTAGTAAATCAAAGGCCAAGACACTAAATATATCATCAATTCCTAAAAGAGTTAAAGAAGAGAAAGGGAAAAATGAACAAGTAAATAAAACTGAAGCCTCTTTAATCGAAAATAAGGAAGAAGGATTAATTAATAGCAGATCAAAAAAAATAAAACTTAAGAGTCAAATATCTAGTTTTTCACTTTCAAGTATTGATTTAAAAAAAGCTGCAAGTAGGTTAAGTAAACCAAAACAAAAAGAAGAAAGTAAGCCAAATGACTCCTTTGAATTAAGTACTCTTGAGTACCTTTGGAAAGAATATACAGAAAAATTAAAGATAAAAGGTAAACAAAACATTGCATCGATATTAAGTCTTAACAATATTGCATTAAAAGAGCATCATAAAATTTCTTATGTTGTAGAAAGTGAGATGAACAAAGTAGAGATGGATCTTGAAATTGAAGATCTTATTAGCTTTCTAAGGAGGGAATTAAATAATTATAGTATTGAAATAGAAATAGAAGTTAAGAAAACTAAAAGGGAAAAATTGGTTTATTCAGCCTCAGAAAAATTTAAATATTTAAAAAAAGTAAATCCTTTGATTGAAGACTTAAGAGATGAATTCAATCTTGATTTTTTATAATGCTACAACTTCAAAATTAACTTTAAATTCTATTTTTATATAGTTCTCTTATCATGCCATCAGCAAGACCAACTTTTGGAACATATACAACTTTAGCACCACTCCACTTTAAAATCTTCATAAAAAGTTTTGTGGCTGGAATAATAACATCGGATCGATCTGGGTTTAAGCCCAATTCAACAATTCGTTCTTCATAAGTTAGTGATATTAACTTGTTATAAATTGAATTTAAAATTAAATATGTAATGGGTTGAGAATCTTTTAAACCTGAAAGTTTATGGAGTTTATTTATATTTCCACCAGTACCCAGGAGATAAATCTTTGAATAAGATTCAGTATGTTTTTTAACCCATTCTTCTACTTTTTCCCATATTTTGTTATCAAAATCCTGATTTATTAAACGAACAGTTCCAATCCTAAAAGATATAGAATGTATCGTTTTACCTCTCTTAAGTATGCTAAACTCTGTACTTCCTCCACCTACGTCAATGTAAAGAAAGGTTTTTTCAATATCAATTATTTCAAAAACATTAGTATTAGATATAATTTTTGCTTCCTTTTTACCATCAATAATCTCAATTTTGATGTTTGATTTTTTAAAAACTCTATCAACAACTTGAGATCTATTTTTAGAATCACGTATTGCAGAAGTGGCATATACGAGGTAATCTTCGACAGCATGAACTTTCATTAACAAACGAAATGCATTCATAGACTTTATAATACGTTCAATATTTTTGTCTGAAATTACCCCATTAGTAAAAGAATCTTGTCCTAGTCTTATGGGAATACGTACCAAAGCATTTTTGAGAAAATGGGTTTTACCTTTAAAAATTATTACATTAGAAACAAGAAAACGCAGCGCATTAGACCCAATATCTATTGCTGCATATTTTTTTATTTTCATATTTCAGCTTTCCTTTTATAGTATTCGTAAATCTCAAATTGAGAGCGGATAGATTTCTTTTTATTTTTTACAAAGGTGTTTTGATCAGCACCATTCAAATTCCTTGCTTTGACATTATCATTCCAAATGATATCAAAAACATCTATGATTTGACGCTGAAGTTCAGTATCATAAATCGGAACTGCAACTTCTACTCTATTTTCCATATTCCTTGTCATAAAGTCGGCAGAGGATATGTATGTTTTAGGTGAGCCCCCATTGATAAAATTATATACTCTGGGGTGTTCTAAATATCTATCAACAATGCTGATTACTTTAATATTTTCACTCATTCCTTTAATTCCAGGGATCAAGCAACAAATACCTCTCACAATCATTTTAATTTGAACACCTTCATTACTGGCTTGATAAAGTTTTTCAATTATTGAAAAATTAGTAATTGCATTTAACTTAAGTCTAATTCCACTTGGAATACCAGCCTTGTGATTCTCTATCTCTTTATTAATCATCTTCACTAAAGTATTATGCGTATAATGTGGAGAGACAATAAGGTGTTTGTATTTTTTAAGCTTGTAATGGACTTGTAAAAAGTTGAAAACTTTATTTACATCCCTTAGAATCTTTTGATTAGATGTAAAAAGGGTATAATCTGTATAAATTTTTGCAGTATCCTCATTAAAGTTCCCAGTACTAATAAAACCATATCTTCTTTTCTTTTCTTTTGATTTCTTTTCAATAACACAAATCTTAGAATGTACTTTTAAGCCTGGAACTCCAAAGATAAGTTCTACTCCAGCGGCTTGCATCTGTTCAGCATAAATAATATTATTAGCTTCATCGAAACGTGCTTGAAGTTCAATTTGTACTAAAACTTTCTTTCCGTTTTTTGCAGCATTAATTAAAGAGCTTGCTACATTAGAAAGTTTAGAAAGTCTATAAATTGTAATTTTTATAAAAGTAACTTCCGGATCTAATGCAGCTTCACGGAGAAACTTTATAACAAATGAAAAACTATGATAAGGTGTATACAATAAATAATCCTTTTTATCAACAGCTTTAAATAAGCTTTTTTCCAGTGATAGACCTGGTATCGGGAGTGGATCTTTATGTTCATATTGTAAATCAAAACGATTCAATTGGGGAAAATTCATATAATCCCTTCGGTGGTGATAACGCCCTCCAGGAATTAGGCTATCGTTTGTGCCAACACCCAAAACCATTTTTACCATCTTTAGTGTATCTTTTGAAATATAGCTATCATAAACCAAGCGAACTGGTTCAGCAAGAAAACGGTCACGTACACTTTTAACGATTTTATTTATGTAACTTTTAGATACATCTCCTTCCATATCCAATTCGGCATCACGTGTTACTTTGATCATATGAGACTCAATATCAGTATATTCAAAAAAATTGAAGATCAAATGAAAATGATATCGAATCAAATCATCAAGAAACATGACATATTGTTTTTTATCAATGCTAGGTAATACAATAAATCTATCTAATTCTTTGGGTAACTCAATTAAAGCAAATTGAGTTTTATTTTCTTTTTTGGTTTCAAAAATTAATTTTACTGCCAAGAATGCAAGATTGTCCGAAAAGTCTTGTTTATAATCCTCAGAAACAATAATAGTCATTAAAGCTGGACTTACTTTTTGAATAAAATAATCTTTTAAAAAAGCCTCATGTTCTTTTAGAACATCTGACTCGTTAATTATAAATATATTTTCATTTTCTAACTGCTTTTCTATAATGGAAAGAATTTTAGAGCTTTTATTTTGTTGCTCAATTACTTTTTTAGTGATAGTTTTTAGTAAGTCTGATGCAGTTTGTCCTCCAAAAATCTTTTTCCCAGATTTTTCAGATTGAGAAATACGCTGAACAGTTGCAAATCGAACCTGAAAAAATTCATCTAGATTATTAGAAAAAATACCAATAAAACGTAAACGATCTAAGAGTGGAACATTTGAATCAGCAGCTTCTTGAAGTACACGGGCATTAAAATCCAACCAACTTAATTCTCTATTAATTTGACGCTGTTGTTTTTTCATTTTACTTTAAAACTTTTTTAGGTATTCCTAGCGTTAGATTCCCTTCTTTTATGTTAGTCCATTTATGTTGTTTAAATTGTAATTTTGCCCAACCAGAGGTTGGAAGATGATGTAAAACATTTCCACTAAAATAAGTTATTGCTTCAGTAAAAGCAGGGTTGTGACCGACACAAATAACCTTTTTATATTTATCAGATATATTTTTTATAAAATTCAATAGTTTAGAAATTTCAAAAGTATATAATTCTTCTGTTATTTTTACTTTTTCAAAAGGAAGTAGCAGATTGTGAACCATAATTAAAGTTGTATGGGTAGCTCGGTTTGAATTACTGGTATATATGGCATCCGCTGAAGAGAAAACTTTAGGCTCAGCTAAAATCATTTTTTTTATTCGTTCCATTCCTTTTTTTGTTAATGGACGATCACGGTCATCAACATTAAATTCCCAAGAAGACTTCGCGTGACGAATTAAAATCAACTCTTTCATATCATGGGGATAGTCGTTCTAAATTCCAAAATTCTTTTTGCCTTTGACAACGTATTCTGTCGTGAAGCCTATTCGGTCTACCTTGCCAAAATTCAATTATTTTTGGTATTACTAGATATCCACCCCAGTGATCGGGCCTTTGAATTTCTTTATTTTCATACTGAATCTCTAGAGCTTTGAGTTTATTCTCAATAATAGTACGATTTGTAATAACTTTACTTTGATCAGAAACTATAGCTCCTAATTGGCTCCCTTTTGGTCTTGATTTAAAATAGACATCTGAAATTTCTGAAGATATTTTTTCTGCATACCCATTTATAATTACTTGACGTTCTAAAGATGGCCAATAAAAAGAAAGACCAACTTTTGGGTGATTAGAAATTGATAATCCTTTTTCACTTTGATAATTGGTGTAAAAAATAAAGCCCTCTTTAGTAAGAGCTTTAAGCAAAACTATCCGAGACTTAGGAAAATTATCTAAGCCCAAAGTGACTAATGACATAGCATTAGCTTCATCTATTTTTGGGTGCTTTGATGCCTCTAAAAACCATTTCTTGAAAAACCCTAATGGATCATTATTAAGATCTGTGATTTCAAGACTGCTTTTCTCGTATGACTTTCTTAGATGCCCTAAATCTTCATTTTTCATATATTTTACAAGGTACGACCCATTTTGATTAAATTGAAAAAGTTTTAAGATCTTCAGATAAAAAAATTGAATCAAAAGCTTGAGAAGCTTCTTTGACAAAATCTTGTTTGTTGGGATATCGATTGGAAAAATGTCCTAAAATGAGTTTTTTAACCTTTGCAGCCTTAGCAATTTTAGCAGCTTGAAGAGCTGTACTATGTTTAGTTTTCTTTGCTAAGTCTAAATGTTTTTCTAGAAAGGTTGCTTCATGATATAATAAATCAGCACCCATTATCATCGAAATTAAGTTTTTATTATATGCAGTATCGCTACAATAAGCATATTTTTTTATTGGCTTAGGATCAAAAGTTAGCTTTTCATTTTCTTTAATAGTTCCGTCAGGCAATTCAATGGAAAGACCTTTTTGTAACTGTTCATAATGATGCGGCTTTAGATCTAAGTCTTTAATTGCCTCCACATTAATTTTTCGATTTATTGATTTAGTTGTAAAAAGAAATCCATTAGTATAAATACGATGATCTAATGGAAGGGTAGAAACGCTAACAACATCATCTTCATATATAGTTTCACTTTTTAAAGAAGAAAGTTCGTGGAAATATAGAGGATAATCAGTCCAAGATTTAGCCATTTTTAGTTGTATTGTAATAATTTCTTTGATTCCTTTGGGTCCATAAATGTTAAGCGCACTATCACGCCCAATTAATCGAAACGTACTTATTAATCCAATTAAACCATAAAAGTGATCCCCATGTAAATGAGAAATAAAGATATGTTGAATACGTCCAAATTTAGCATTAGCTTTTCTTAACTGCATTTGGGTTCCCTCACCGCAGTCAATAAGAAATAGGTTTCCCTGAACTTCTAATAATTGAGAAGATGTATGTTTATTTTCTCTGGGTGTTGCAGAATGACAGCCTAAAATTGTTAATTCTAGCATATTAAAACTCTAAGTCACGTTGTATCTGTTCTAGAGATATAAAATCTAATGCCTCAACCTTCGAAGGGACTAAGTTCCAATTTTCAGGATATTCAATTTGTTGTTCTACAGGAATAATAATTACAATACACCGGTTTTTTCCTTTTTGATACTTAGTAAGTTCTTTTAAAAGTGAAAATTTTAATTTGACATTTTCACAATCAATTATTATATCCAAGTCATGAAGAGCTAATTTACTTTTCCAATTTTCTTCATTTTTAATATTTAAAGCATCAATTAAACCAATATCCGACCTTTCTAACTTAATCATCATTTAGAAATATTTAATTGAGATCCCAATAGGTAGATAATTGCCATGCGAATAGCTACTCCATTTTCAACCTGATCTAAAATTATTGCTTGGTCAGAATCTGCTACGTCACTCGTCATTTCAACTCCTCTATTTATAGGTCCTGGGTGTAAGATTACAATTTCTTTTCTTAACTGTTTAAGAGATGCGCCATTTAAACCAAAATTCTGACTATATTCCCTAGAAGAGGGAAAGTAATTTAACTCCATTCGCTCTTTTTGTACACGTAACATGTTGACTGCATCACACCAATTTAAAACTTCCATTAAGTCTAAAGATGTTGTTACACCTAAAGACTCTATATTCTTGGGTAAAAGTGACTTTGGTGCACAAAGCTTAACTTCTGCTCCCAATATTTTTAAAGCATAAATATTTGACAAAGCTACACGTGAGTGTAAAATATCACCTATTATAGCTATACGTTTTCCTTGAAGATTACCGAATTTCTCTATAAGAGAATACACGTCTAATAGTGCTTGCGAAGGATGTTCATGTGTTCCGTCACCAGCATTTATTATACATGAATCTACTTTTTTAGATAAAAAATGCGAAGCACCTGGACTAGGATGACGAATCACAATCATATCGACCTTCATAGCTAAAATATTATTTACTGTATCTACTAGAGTTTCTCCTTTAGAAACAGAGGACTGACTCGTAGAAAAATTTATTACATCAGCAGACAAGCGCTTTTCAGCTAATTCAAAAGAAAGTTTAGTACGAGTGCTATTTTCAAAAAAAAGATTAGCGATGGTTATATCTCTCAAACTCGGTACTTTTTTTATTGGGCGGTTGATAACTTCCTTAAAGTGAGTCGCTGTTTCAAAAATCAAGTGTAAATCGTCTAATTGAAGATATTTAATACCTAAAAGATGAGAAACACTTAGTTTTTTCATTTGCTATTTTTTTCTAAATAAACAACGATATCTGAAGCTGTCTCAGCCCAAACTACTTTGACTTTATCTCCTTGAAGAGCATCTATCTGAGCTCCTAGATAATCTGGCTGTATTGGTAAATGACGACTAAAACGTCGATCAACTAAGACAAGGAGTTCAATTGATTTTGGGCGCCCGTAAGAGTCAATTGCTGTAAGTGCAGCTCGAGTTGATCTCCCAGTATATAAAACATCATCAATTAAAACAATGTCTTTGCCTTCTATGGTTTCAGTAATTTCTGTAGCTTTTGCGTTAAGTGGTTTTTCACTCCTTCGGAAATCATCTCTAAAAAAGGTAGTATCTAACTTTCCCGATTTGATTGCATTAATGCCTTTTTTTTCAAGCAGGTTTATTAGTTTGTCCAATAAAATAGTTCCTCTTGGCTGTAAACCAATTAGAACGACATTTGAAAAATCTCCATGGCTTTCAATAAGCTGATGACAGAGTCTACTTAGGATAATGTTTACTTTTTTTTTAGTAAGAAGAACTTTACTTGCCATTCGAAAATATTATACAAAAGTATCGTTTTATAGAGTATAAAAAAAAACCTTCTGTAAAGAAGGTTAAATTTTAGCATATAAAAAAATTATTCATCTCCCTTCATTTTCTCTTTTAAATTTGCTAAAGCATCAATATCACCTAAAGTTGCCTTATCCGAATTGGATGCCAGAACTTTAGAAGCAGAGCGTTTGACATTTTTCATTTCCTTTTCTTTAAATATTGAAGAATGTGAAGCGACTATTCTCTTAAACTCTTTATTAAATTCTATAATTTTAAATAAAGCTTCTTCACCTTTTGTTAGTTTACTCCCATCCTCTTTATCCATATAGCGAGAAGGAATAAAAGCTACAATATCTTCGTTAAACCTTATTGTAGCTCCTTTATCTACAATTTCAGAAATAGAGGCTTTATGCTCTGTATTTATAGCATATTCTTTTTCATATTTATCCCATGGATTGTCTTTTGTGTGTTTATGTCCTAAACTTAACTTGCGACCATCTACATCTAATTCAAGCACAATTACATCAATTTTCTCTCCTAAAGTTAATACCTCAGAGGGATGCTTAACTTTTTTAGTCCAAGACAGGTCAGAAATATAAACAAGTCCGTCGATCCCTTCTTCAAGTTCAACAAATACACCAAAATTGGTGAAGTTTCTTACTAAACCAGTATGCTTTGACCCAATAGGATATTTAGAAGTTATATCTGTCCATGGATCTGTTGTAATTTGTTTAATACCAAGTGACATTTTACGGGATTCACGATCTAAAGTTAATATAACAGCTTCTACATCGTCTCCTACATTTACAAAGTCTTGTGCAGAACGTAAGTGTGTAGACCAAGACATTTCAGAAACATGAACAAGTCCTTCAACACCTTCTTCAATCTCAATAAATGCTCCATAGTCAGCAATAACGACAACTTTTCCTTTAACAATATCTCCCTCTTTTAAAGTATCGGACAATTTATCCCAAGGATGAGCGCTCAACTGCTTTAGTCCAAGTTGTATTCTTGATTTATTGTCATCAAAATCAAGGATTACAACGTTTAGTTTCTGGTCCAAATCCAAAATTTCACTAGGATGATTAATACGGCTCCAAGAAAGATCTGTTATATGAATTAAACCATCTACTCCTCCAAGGTCTATAAAAACACCATAAGAGGTAATATTTTTAACAATCCCTTCCAGTACCTGGCCTTTTTCTAACTGACCAATAATTTCCTTTTTTTGTTCCTCAATATCTGCTTCAATAAGCGCTTTGTGAGAAACCACTATATTTTTAAATTCGTGATTAATTTTAACCACCTTAAATTCCATAGTCTTATTTACGTACTGATCATAGTCTCTAATCGGTTTTACATCAATTTGTGAACCAGGTAAAAAAGCTTCAATACCAAAAACATCCACAATCATTCCTCCTTTTGTTCTACATTTCACAAAACCGCTTACAATCTCAGAATTATCATGAGCGTTGTTTACTCTATCCCATGCTTTAATTATTCGAGCCTTACGGTGAGAAAGAACTAATTGTCCAGTGCGATCTTCACGAGTATCAACTGTAACCTCTACTTTATCTCCAACTTTCAAATCTGGGTTATATCTGAATTCATTTAGTGAAATTACTCCTTCTGATTTTGCATTAATATCAATAATAGCTTCTCGCTCTGTCATATAGACTACAGTTCCTTCAATGACATCTTCATCCGAAGTATCTACAAAGTTTTCTTTAACTAACTTCTCAAATTCATCAAGCTGTTTATCGTCTATAACATCAATTCCCTCTTGGTAATTGTGCCAATTAAAAGTTTCCAGAAAATTGTCTTGTATTATCTTATTACTTTTTTTGACTTGTCTATTTTCTTTAGAAACAGAAACATCCTCTATTTTAGCTGATGTAGGAGTTTCTTTTTTAACTAATCTATTTTTTTTAACCTTTGAGTCCCCCTTATTTGGTTCAACTTTTTTTAAGGAAGTTTTTAGAGGTGTTTTTTTTGCAGTCTTATTTACTATAGATTTTGACTTAGGCTTAACAGAAGTAGGCGTTTTTAATACTGACTTAGTGGCCTTTTCTTTAGTCTTTGTTTTTGAAGTAGTCTTGCTTGCAACTGCTTTAGGCCTAGACTTTGAAGAAATAGTTTTTTTGACGGAAGTCTTAGGGGATCCTTTAGGTGCCGTTTTCTTATTTACATTTTTATCTTCAGCTACCTTTTCGGTTGGTTTTTTAGCCATTTCCGACAGTGTTTTGTATTCTGTCTATGGGAAAAACTTTATTGCACAGACAGAAGATGTTAATAATAAATTAAATGCTTTTGGTTTTTCCTACAAATTAAAAGCTCGCAAATATAATGGTAATGACTTGTTTTACAAAAAACAATCGTATTTTTTTGTGATTAATATTATTTTATGAGTTTTTTTGAAACATAACCCCATATAATTTCATAAACTTCATCCAAACTAAGTTCGCTTACATCAATTTCTAAAGCCTCTTCTGACTTGATTAATGGGCTAGACTTTCTAGTAATATCAAGCTTATCCCTTTTGTTAATTCCAGCTAATACAGATTCATATGATTCATTGTAACCTTTTTTTAATTGCTCAATATGTCTTCTTTTAGCCCTTACTTTAGAAGTAGCGGTAAGAAAAAATTTGCATTCTGCATTAGGGAAAACAACAGTACCTATGTCCCTTCCATCCATTATAATTCCTTTTTTTTCTCCAAGCGCTTGTTGATGCCTAACTAAAAACTCTCTTACTTCCTTAATTTGAGCAACATTACTAACTCGTGAATTCACATCAATTTGGCGAATCTCTTTGCTTACATTAATGTCATTTAAAAAAGTTTTTTGATCTGAAGAATTATTTTCAAAATGAATTTTGATGTTTTCAAGCGAGGAGATTAATTGTTTTTTGTTGATACTATTGTAATTACATTTTTGGATTGCAAAATATGTCACTGCACGATACATAGCGCCCGTATCAATGTATATGTAGTCAAGATTTTTTGCTAAACGCTTGGCATGCGAACTTTTACCTGTAGAAGCAAAACCGTCAATTGCAACTATGATTTTTTGCATAACTAGTTTATCAAATATTTACTTAACTTTTTCCCATTTGAACGAAACTTTTTGCATGCTTAACCTTTTGATTAGTTATTGCATAATCAATTACTTGCTTCATATCTTTTACATAATGAAATTTTAAACCCCTGAGATAATATTGATTAATTTCTTCGATATCTTTTTTATTTTCATCACAAAGAATAATCTCTTTAATTTTAGAGCGTTTCGCTGCAAGGATTTTTTCTTTAATTCCTCCAACTGGGAGTACTTTTCCTCTTAAGGTAATTTCACCTGTCATTGCTAAATTTTTCTTTACCCGCTTTTGGGTAAATAATGAAACAAGTGAGGTGAACATCGTAATCCCCGCGCTAGGACCATCTTTTGGAGTTGCACCCTCAGGGACATGAATATGAATGTTATATCTGTCAAAATTAAAATTAGTAAGCTCCATATTTTGAGAATTGGCTTTGATATACTCCATAGCAATGGTAGCAGATTCTTTCATTATTTTTCCTAAGTTACCAGTAATGCTAAGATTTCCTTTTCCTGAAGAAATTGCTGATTCAATGAAAAGAATATCGCCGCCTACTGCAGTCCAAGCTAAACCTGTAACAACACCTGCCACATGATTATTTTCATAAATATCTCGGTGAATTTTAGCTGGACCTAAAATATCTGACAAATCTGATATTTCAGGACTCTTTACATAATCTTCTTCCATCGCAATAGACTTAGCTGCAAAACGAACTACCTTAGCTACTTGTTTTTCTAGTCCCCGGACTCCTGATTCTCGAG
>MDTB01172068.1_pt1 | contig 27518 bp, 28 predicted proteins | sample 811161 | NCBI WGS metagenome assembly MDTB01 (sample SAMN05326650, study PRJNA326480) | marine metagenome | isolation source: seawater | place: Mediterranean Sea | collected 2009 | reverse complement strand
TGCTGGTTAGTTGCGTTTTCGTTTTTAAACAAAACTATTTTGCTCAATTATAATCGATTTTAATACTGACTTTGGCACTTTAGATAGCACTTGTCGTTTTTGTCACCGATATATTATGAACAAAACATAAACATCGGGATTTTCTGGCAAAATTTAGTAAAAAACCTTGTCAAACTCTATAACAGGGAATACATTACGGTAGTCGGTACGTAACGTTCAGTTATAGAATGGGATACAGACATGGTTTTTTTTAAAAATTGTCGGGAGAGTAATATGATCAGATGGAGTAAACTGGGTTTGTTAAAAACCCTAGTAACAGGCCTGGCACTGGGATACGGTTCAATGGCAGCTGCCGCGGACGTAACTTGGGATCGCCTGTTAAACGCTCATGATGACCCCAATAACTGGATGATGTACCACCAGTCATTCCAAGGACATCATTATAGTGGTCTTAGCCAGATCAACACAAGAAACGTTAAGAGGATGAAAGTCGCATGGACCCACATTCCACCTGCAGCAAAGCGTGGGATACAGTCATTTCCTTTAGCGATAGATGGGGTTCTCTACTATACCAGCACCTCAGGGCAACTTTTTGCGCTTGATGGGGCTACCGGAGCACTCAAGTGGAGTTTCACTGCTAAAATAGACACAGAGCGATCTGAAGGTACGTTCTATAACCCCTATAACAGGGGGATAGCAATTGCCCACGGGAACGTTTACATGGGTACGACTGACGGTCGTATGATTGCAGTAAACAAAGAAACGGGCAAGCTTGCTTGGGAAAACGAGATAATGTCAAACGCCAAAGGAGAAAAAGCCTTCACTGGAGCTCCTTTGATAGTTAAAGACATGGTATTGATCGGCGCAAATGGTGGTGAATTGTCCGGATGCTGCGGACCTATTTTTGCGGTTAACGCAAAGACGGGAGAAACAGTCTGGCAATTTGATACGATCGGTGGAGATCAAAGATCGCGCGACTCTTGGGGAAATGATTCCTGGAAAGTTGGCGGCGGTGGCGGTTGGATGACAGGTCAGTATGACCCAGAGCACAATACAGTGTGGTGGGGTACAGCCAATCCGGCCCCAGACTATGACACTTCCGGCAAAAACTGGATGACCGAAGGTCCAAGACCCGGGTTAAATCTCTATACCTCATCAGTGATTGTTTTAGATGCTGATACCGGAAAATTGAGAGCCTACTTTCAAGAGATGCCGCATGACGCATGGGATTTTGACTCAGCAGTTGGTGAATTCATGGTTATAGACGGCGCGATGGTTCATCCAAACAAAGGCGGAATGCACTTTGTTTACGATCGCGACCCAGCAAATGCTACGGACGACGAACTCAAAGTGATTAACGCTTACATGACCAGTGAAACCTACAATTACATTAGTGGGGTAAGCAAAGAAGGACGCTTACTAGATCGTGTAGATTACACGGAAGGTATGCACACAAATATGTGCCCAGCGATTGACGGTTCTGTTTCTTGGAATGCTGGTTCTTATAGTCCTAAGACTGGTCTTATGTACAAGGTTAACCAAGAATGGTGCTTCGATATTGACGTAGTAAAAGCGGACCGTCCTGCGGACTATTCAGGGCAAGCCTACTTTGGAGCTAGCTGGACAGCCACTCACCCCAAAGTGATGACTGACGGACCAAAGAAAGGTGAAGCAGTTGAAAAGGCCTATGGCACGGTTCAAGCGCGAGATCCAATATCCGGAAAATTAAAATGGAGGGTTGAGTACAAGTACCCACCATTAGCATCGATTATGGCGACCAAAGGAAACATTTTGATTGTTCCCGGGGCAGACGGAGTTGTGGATGCCTTAGACGCACGTAATGGAAAAAAACTATGGTCTCATAACAACGGTACTGGTCACCACGGCGGCGTTATTTCTTACATGGCTGGAGGCAAGCAATACATAGCCATTGCCAGCGGATGGGGAAGCCACGTAGCGGGTAACTATGGCCCATTGTTTGGTGAGCCATTCACCTCTATGTCAACCGACACTGGTATTCTGACAGTTTACGGTTTGTAAATAGAGAATTGATATATGAGGCGGGGATAATCCCCGCCTTTTTTTTGTTAATGTACAATGCGGAAACGACAAAAATGAGGAACCTTTGAGATGAGCCTGAATATCAAGAGAATCATTTCATCTTGCTTTGTATTATTCCTGATAAATACCAATCAGGTGGCGATGGCAGCTGAAGATCGCCATTTAGAGCCTCTAAAAAAAGCAACTGAAAAATATGGGATCAACATCAAGTCAACTTTCGCTAGTAATTGCTCGTGGTGTCATGGAATTTATGGGATGAAGGCGGGAAAAGGTCCGCAGTTGGCTGGAACAAAAATGACACTTCAGGAAACGATTGAAAGAATTGCGAACGGGAAATCTGGATATATGCCGGGATACCTAAAAACTTTAGGTAAAGAGAAGGTGGAAGCACTGGCAAATTATATAAAAATGTTGCCTAACGAGTAATTAAGGGTTCAATACTAGACCAAACGAATACGATGAACTACTGCTAGACCTCCATATCTAGAGTCTAGGAGTTAAAGCATTTGCTCACTTATATACGATTATACTAAGAATTTTTATATTTCTCACACAGCCAGCACTTGTCAAGCATATTCAATTTAAGAACTGCCTATTAGATAACTTTAAAAATAAATTAATGGATGCTTGCTTTTAATTCAATTTGCCTCAGGGCTTTTGGTAAATTTCACTATTTAAATTGTAAACACTCCCGTATATTATCTGTATTTAATCGTTATTTTTGCAAACATGAACCCAAATATATTACTTTGCCAATGAACTTTTGTAGTAATTGTGGATATGAAAAATTAGCTTTTCGGATCCCTCCATTAGATTCTCTACCGAGGTATATTTGCGACCGATGCGGAACCATTCATTACCAGAACCCTAAATTGGTAGTAGGATGCATTCCAGAACTGGAAGAGAAAGTTTTACTCTGCAGACGAGCAATTGAACCTCGATATGGATACTGGACACTTCCGGCAGGATTTATGGAGAATGGGGAATCTACCGAAGAGGGGGCGATTAGGGAAACCTACGAAGAAGCAAATGCTGAGATAAAAGGAACATTAAAATTATTCTCTATCTACAGTATTCCATCAATCAACCAAGTCCATTTGTTTTTTAAAGCATCCCTAAAAGACCATGGTTACAAGTCCGGGAGCGAGTCGTTGGAGGTTAAATTATTCGATTATGATAATATTCCGTGGGATAAGTTAGCTTTCGCAACCGTGAAGAAAACCTTGATACACTATTTGGAAGATTTAACATCCGCCGAGGAAAAGGTTCACGTCGGGACGATAGAAAAATCGCCCCAAATAAAAAGAGAAGATAAAACTTAGCTTTTACCAATCCTTATCCGATACTGAGGAGATCCTGTGAATTGCAAGATCACTGCCTACTGCCTCATCTTCTTCACTTAACCTTATCCCGAAAATCGCCTTTATTCCTCCATAGACAAGAGCACCGCCAATGATAGCAATCAGAATTCCCATTATTGTTCCAACCACCTGAGACATTAGGCTCACGCCGCCAAGACCCCCAAAAATTTCCAAACCAAATATTCCTGCCGCTATTCCTCCCCAAGCACCGCAAATTCCATGTAGGGGCCATACTCCCAAAACATCATCAATCTTCCAACGATTTTGAGTCACCGTGAACATAGTCACGAATAAAGCCCCCGCAACGGCACCAGTTATAAAGCCACCGACCGGATGCATAACATCAGAACCCGCACAGATGGCGACAAGACCGGCAAGAGGTCCGTTATGGACGAAACCTGGATCTCGCCTGCCAACAACTAACGCCGCCAAGGTACCCCCCGCCATTGCCATCAAGGAATTTGCTGCCACCAGACCGCTGATACCCTCAATCATTTGAGCTGACATCACATTAAAACCAAACCACCCTACTGTTAGCATCCAAGCACCCAAGGCCAACCAAGGAATACTAGATGGAGGTTGCGCCTTGACCTCGTCACCCTTATAACGGCCAACTCTGGCCCCCAAAAGCACTACGGCCACGACCGCTATCCAGCCACCCATACCATGGACTACTACCGAGCCTGCAAAATCATGGAAAGGCGCACCGTATGCGTTTTGAAGCCAATCTTGCACGCCAAAGTTTCCGTTCCAAGCTATTCCCTCAAACAACGGATAAACAAATCCGACTAAAGCAAAACTCGCTGCTAACTGGGTATTAAATTTTGCTCTTTCTGCTATCCCACCTGAAATTATTGCGGGAATAGCTGCCGCAAAAGTTAATAAAAAGAAAAATTTTACCAATTCGTAACCATTATCCTGCGAAAGAGTTGCTGCATCCACCATCAAGCTAGTTCCATAAGCAACTCCATATCCAATAACAAAGTAGGCTACGGTAGAAGCACAAAAGTCGCTTATTATTTTTACTAACGCATTTACCTGATTTTTCTGCCTAACAGTGCCTACCTCTAAAAAAGCAAACCCTGCGTGCATTGCCAAAACCATTATTGCTCCGAGCAATATAAACAAAACATCATTAGCATTCGGATCCATTTTTTACTCCCCTTATATATTTTATTTTTATTAAGTTTAACCAGTTTTAACTAGCAAACTATGTTCCAAGCTGATAAACCTTTATTTTTTATATAAATTTTTAAAATAGAGCGACTGTTTGCGCCCTTTAGTGGTGCATTTCGGCGGAAAAGCGCACTTTTTCAGTGCTTTTTGTCATCTAACCAAGTTCTTTATTGCAGAATCTAAACCGCCTAGCGTGAGAGAATACATTCGGTTGTTCAATAATTTTTTTATAATTCCAATGGACTCATAATAACCCCATCTTTCAGTCGGTGTCGGGTTAAGCCAAGCAACTTTCGAATACACATCAAGCATTCTTTTCAGCCACTCAGATCCAGCCTCCTCATTGAAATGCTCAACGCTACCACCAGGATACATTATCTCGTAAGGACTCATGGTGGCGTCTCCAACAAAAATTAGTTTGTAATCCTGTCCGTATTTATTAAGCACCTCCATCATTGGGGTCCTCTCACTTCCTCGTCTCCGACTATCTTTCCACACACTTTCATAAACAAAGTTATGAAAATAGTAATATTCAAGATGTTTAAACTCGGTTTTTGCAGCTGAAAAAAGCTCCTCGCAAATGCGAACATAGTCCTCCATTGACCCGCCGACATCAAAAAATAGTAAAACTTTTACGGCATTTCTCCTCTCGGGAATCATTTTTATATCCAAATAACCCGCATTTCTAGCTGTTGAATTAACTGTCCCGTCTAAATCAAACTGATCGGCTGCACCTACCCTAGCAAAGCGCCGTAGACGCTTCAGGGCTACTTTGATATTACGAGTCCCAATTTCGACATTATCATCTAAATTCCTAAACTCTCTTTTATCCCAGACTTTAACTGCGCTTCTCCCGCGAGATCCGCTTTGTCCGATTCTGACACCGGCAGGATTAAACCCATAGGCGCCGAAAGGGGATGTCCCTGCCGTACCAATCCACTTTGATCCACCTTGATGACGTTTTTTTTGCTCTTCTAAACGTTTTTTCAACGTTTCCATTAACTTTTCCCATCCTCCGAGCGCTTGGATTTCTTTTTTCTCTTCATCGGTCAAATCAAGCTGCTTAAGTTTTTCAACCCAATTTTTGGGTATCTCTCCGAAAACTTCATCTGGTATTGACTCGATCCCATCGAAATAGGAGCTAAATGCTTTGTCAAACCTGTCATAGTGTGTTTCGTTTTTTACCAAGGTAATACGCGCTATTTGATAAAAATCATCAATACTACATTCAGCGAGGTTATGTGCCATGGCCTCTAACAAAGTAAGATACTCCTTTATCGACGCTGGCACTCCGTTTCCTCTAATTTGCAGAAAAAAATCTGTCAACACGTCTGTCGGTTTCTTAGTTTGTTCTTTTAGATAAAAAAACAAGTCGCTCGAAAAGATGCACGTCCTGCTCATTCTTGATTAGCGCCCCATGCAATGGAGGGATAATCTTCTTGTTATCCTTAGCTCGCAAAGCCTCTAACGGAATATCTTCTGCAAGCAATAGTTTTAGCCAATCCAACAATTCTGAGGTTGATGGCTTTTTCTTTATGCCAGGAACTTCCCTAATTTCGAAAAAAGAAGTTAAAGCTTCCTGCAACAATGTTTTTTTTAGTTTTGGAAAATGCACGCCCACTATTTCCTGCATTGTCTCTTTATTTGGAAAACTAATGTAGTGAAAAAAACACCTCCGAAGAAAAGCATCGGGCAGTTCCTTCTCGTTATTACTAGTTATAATTATCGTAGGACGATGCTTAGCCCTAACGAGCTTTTGCGTTTCGTAAACAAAGAATTCCATTCTATCCAACTCTCTCAAGAGGTCATTTGGAAATTCAATATCTGCTTTATCAATCTCATCTATTAAAACAACTGCAGGCTCCTCTGAGGAAAATGCCTCCCACAATGGCCCTTTTTTAATATAATGTTCTATATCTTGGACTCTATCATCCCCAAGCTGGGAATCCCGCAATCGCGATACAGCATCATATTCGTATAACCCTTGTTGCGCCTTTGAAGTCGACTTGACATGCCACTGAATGAGAGGTCTTTTCAATGCATCAGCGACCTCTATCGCTAACATGGTTTTTCCAGTTCCAGGTTCACCTTTTATCAAAAGAGGCCTCTCCAGAGCAATTGCTGCGTTGACGGCCATTTCTAATTCGCGTGTAGCTACATACTTTTTTGTTCCTGTAAATTTCATCATATTTACCATTGATCTATACTATTTTTCAATTATAGCTGTCTAGCTAGTATAATTCGATGCTTATTTTATAAAAGTGAGGTTCATTTGAAACTCAATGCCAATATATCAATGCTGTTCCAAGAAGTTGGTTTTTTAGACAGATTCAAAGCAGCTGCAAACCACGGCTTCAAAGGGGTTGAATTTCTGTTTCCCTATGATTTTGATAAAAAAACAATTCAAGAACATTTGGAAAATCACTCTCTCGAATTGGTATTGTTTAATATGCCACCGGGTGATTGGGAAAACGGCGAAAGAGGGATGGCATGTAATCCAAAAAAAATTGCAGAATTTCAAGACAGTGTCGGATTGGCAATCGAATATGCCACGTTTTTAAATTGCTCAAAGTTGCACTGTATGGCCGGAATTAAACCACTCCGAACTGATACGGAAATATTAACCGAAACCTATAAAAACAATCTAAGGTTTGCAGCTAGAGAGGCAAAAAAAAGGGATATTACGGTCCTTATCGAAGCTATCAACTTTTATGATATTCCTAATTTTTTCTTGAATTACTCCACCGCAGCATTAAATATTATTCGCGATCTTAATGAACCAAATTTGATGTTTCAGTACGACGTTTACCACATGCAAATCATGGAAGGCAACTTAGCTAATACAATCAACAAAAATATAAAAAAAATCGGTCATTTTCAACTAGCGGACACCCCCGGTAGGCACGAACCAGGAACGGGAGAAATTAATTATACTTACATTCTGGAACTGATCCGTAGCATTGAATATGATGGTTGGGTTGGGTGCGAGTATATTCCAAAAACTACCACAGAAAGCAGTCTCGCGTGGATTCGGCCGTTTTTATAGTCATTACACAAGAAATAAATTTTACATGACGCATAACTTTAATGAAGATAAAGAACAAGTTTTGAAGGCTTTGTTACAGTCGGCGATAGATGCGGCTCAACCCGATAAAGTAATACGGAATTATCTACCATCACCTCCCAAGGGTAAGACGGTGGTTGTCGGATGTGGTAAAGCAGCAGCCTCAATGGCTTTAGCTTTTGAGAAACACTGGAAGTATCCAGTTACTGGAATAGTCATTACTATGTATGGACATTATGTTCCTACAAAATTTATTGAAGTTGTTGAGGCAAACCATCCAGTCCCGGACAGCAATGGCCACAATGCCACTGTTCGGATAATGTCACTTGCAAAAACCCTCGGATCTGACGATCTTCTCATTTTTCTCGTATCCGGTGGTGGCTCGGCTCTTATGCCGCTTCCTGTGGACGGAATATCTCTTTCCGAAAAGCAACTGATAAACGGAGCTCTGTTGAAAAGCGGTGCAGATATTTTTGAAATGAATGCTGTCAGAAAGCACATCTCGGCAATAAAAGGTGGAAAATTAGCTTTGGCGGCATATCCAGCAAAAGTAATTACATTAGCAATTTCCGATATTCCAGGAGACGATCCAACCGTAATCGCCTCGGGTCCTACTCTACCAGACTCCTCTACTCTGGCCGAAGCGTTAGCAATCCTAAAAAAATATGACATTGATACATCCAGAAACATTTTAACTCATCTTAAAAACAGCAAATCCGAAACACCAAAACCAGAAGACCCGAAATTTCGAAACAATGAGGTGCACATCATAGCAACTCCACAAAAATCACTCGAGGCAGCAGCATTAATGGCCAAGCAATTCTCTCTTTCGACTTATATCTTGAGTGACCAGATTTGCGGTGAATCCAAAGATGTAGCGCAAGTGCACGGAGCCCTAGCGAAACAAATTCAGAAATACAATCATCCCATTAAAACTCCTTGTATAATTTTTTCGGGTGGAGAAACAACTGTAACTGTTAACGGAAATGGTCGTGGTGGTAGGAATGTTGAGTTCCTTCTAAGTCTTGCAATATATTTAAGCGGTAATAACAGCATTTGGGCAATAGCGGCAGACACGGACGGAATTGATGGCACTGAGAAAAATGCCGGGGCAATAATAAATCCGACAACTTTATCCAGATCGAGAGGTCAAAACATGGACGCGAAATTAATGTTACAGGATAATAATGCCTACGATTTTTTTTTACAGCTAAAGGACATCGTTATTACCGGGCCAACCCTCACTAACGTAAACGATTTTCGCGCCATATTAATAGAGAAAGCTAAATAAAATGAATATAATAGATAAAATTCCACTGGCAACCCAACCCAAAATTAATAAAGCCCATTTAGTTGAACGGTTGGGAAAAGTCTTGCCGAATTCTAGCTTGTTACACAAACGTGAAGAACTCAAGCCGTTCGAGTGCGATGGCATGACAGCATATCGGAAAGTACCCCTTGTAACAGCATTACCTGAAACCGAGGAACAAGTAATTGATATCTTGAAAATATGTTCAGCCGAAGGGGTGCCTGTTGTATTTAGAGGAGCTGGAACGGGACTTTCGGGTGGCGCTATTCCTTGCGAGACTGGTGTATTACTTGGACTATCAAAACTTAATAAAATATTGGAAATTGATCAAAATGCTCGAGTTGCAAGGGTACAGCCTGGAGTAAGAAATATTGCCATTTCGGAGGCCACCTCGAAACATGGTCTTTACTATGCTCCCGATCCGTCTAGTCAAATCGCGTGCTCAATTGGTGGAAATGTTGCGGAAAATTCAGGGGGGGTTCATTGCCTCAAGTATGGTTTAACCGTCCACAATATTCTAAAAGTTAGGTTTATCACAATTGATGGTGAAGTTTTAGAGCTAGGAAGTGATGGTTTAGATAGTGCTGGATATGATCTGATGGCCTTAATTACTGGATCAGAAGGTCTTCTTGGTGTAATAACTGAAATCACTGTGAAATTAGTGCCATCTCCACAAATTGCAAAAATTGCACTGGTAGCGTTTGATTCCGTTCAAAATGCTGGAGACGCCGTTAATAATATCATTTCAGCAGGAATCGTCCCAGCAGGATTGGAGATGATGGATAAAAAAGCAACCGCAGCGGTAGAGGAGTTTGTTAAGGCAGGCTATCCCTTGGATGCTGAAGCAATTTTGCTCTGTGAATCTGACGGAACCGTTGAGGAAGTTGAAAATGAAATGTTATCCATCAAAGAAATCGTAAAAAAAGCTGGTGCAACTGAAATAAGGGTGGCGCAAAATGACGCCGAAAGAACAAAGTTTTGGATGGGAAGAAAATCCGCTTTTCCTGCAGTCGGAAGAGTCCTGCCTGACTATCTTTGTATGGATGGTACTATTCCCCGTAAAAAGCTTGCCTTTGTCCTGCAAAAAATTTCTGACTTCTCAAACGAATTCAATTTGCAATGTGCCAACGTTTTTCATGCAGGAGATGGAAACCTTCACCCGTTAATAATGTTTGATGCCAGTGATGACGATCAATTGCACAGAGCTGAAAAATTTGGGGCGGCAATTTTAGAATTATGCGTCGAAGTCGGGGGGTCAATTACCGGAGAGCACGGGGTAGGTATCGAAAAAATAAATCAAATGTGTGTGCAATTTGGAACTGAGGAGCTAAAAATGTTTCACGCAATAAAAAAAGCATTTGACCATAATGGATTGCTAAATCCGGGTAAAGCAATCCCAACGCTCCAAAGATGTGCTGAGTTTGGAGCAATGCACGTTCACAGGGGTCAAGAAAAATTCCCAGATATTCCAAGATTTTAATACTCACATTTTTTCTCTCATACGCTTATTCAAATAACGTGAAATAATATGGATCTGAATTTAAAAAAGATAAAAGATACGATAAGCAATGCCCAAAAAAACAAACAAGCACTACGAATAGTAGGTGGTGATACAAAAAACTTTTTTGGAAATAAGGCGGAATTACCACTATTATCAACTTCAAAATTTGAAGGGATCGTAGACTACGAACCATCGGAACTAGTAATCACTGCAAAAGCCGGAACAAAGATTGTGCAAGTTGAGGAGCTGCTACGCCAAAATAATCAAATATTGGCATTTGAACCGCCTATTTTTGGTTTTGATTCAACTTTAGGCGGATGTATTGCATCTGGTTTTTCTGGACCAAGAAGAGCATATGCCGGATCTGCAAGGGATTTTGTGCTGGGAATCAAAATGCTCAATAATGTTGGTGAAGAGTTGCAATTTGGTGGGCAGGTAATGAAAAATGTTGCGGGATATGACGTATCTCGATTAATGACAGGATCATTTGGGACACTTGGCTTAATTTTGGAGGTCTCACTTAAAGTCCTTCCTCGGCCTGAACATGAACTTACGTTAACATATGAGCTAGACGAAAAAGATGCCATAAATAAAATAAATGTATGGGCTGGGAAAGCTCTTCCCCTTTCTGGAAGCTGTTTTATAGGGAGTACTCTAAGTGTAAGGCTATCGGGGAATACATCTGCCGTTAATGCAGCGAAACAAATCATGGGAGGAGAAATTAATGAGGACACAACTTTTTGGCATAAACTAAGAAATCAAGAATTAGAATTCTTTAATAAGAATTCTGACTTATGGAGAATATCGTTAAAATCGACCACGGTTCCTTTGGAACTTGGCCCAACGTTAATCGAATGGAACGGAGCCTTACGGTGGTTATATCCAAACTGCACGTCAGATATTATTTTTGAAAAAGCCAAAAAAGCTGGTGGACATGCGATGATTTTCCGTTCAAAAATAGGAAATCTAACTGGACAACAACAAGTAGCCGGTGATCTCTTAAAGCTTCATGAAAAGTTAAAACATGCGATGGACCCAGATAATTTGTTCAATCCCTTCAGAATCCATCGGTCTTATTAGTAACCAAAGTTATCGTGAAAACTAGCCTAAAATCACCCTTTAACGAAACTGAGAAAGGAATTGAAGCAAATAATATTCTCAGAAGTTGTGTGCACTGCGGATTTTGTACTGCTACTTGTCCTACTTACCAGCTATTAGGTGATGAGCTTGATAGTCCAAGGGGACGAATCTATCTCATCAAGGAACTTTTGGAAGGAAATGATGTTAGCACAACAACGCAACAACATTTGGATCGATGTCTAACATGTAGATCCTGCGAAACCACGTGTCCCTCTGGGGTAGAATATGGGCGTCTATTAGATATCGGTCGCCATGCCGTAGAAAAAAAAATAAAAAGAACTATTCCTCAGCAAATAATTAGATATTTATTGAGTGAGGTTTTGACTAATAAAAAGATTTTCTCATATCTGATTTTTTTAGGAAGAATAGCGAAACCTTTAATGCCCGCAGCAATTAAACGAAAAATACCCTCAGTTGAATCTAAGCAAATAACATGGCCTAAAAATAGTCACGCACGGAAAATGATTCTTTTAGAGGGTTGCGTACAGTCAACCCTTGCTCCAAATATAAATGCTGCAAGTGCAAAAATCCTTGATAAATTAGGAATTCAAGCGATTATATCGAGTGCTGCAGGATGTTGCGGCGCAGTAACATATCATCTAAATAAACAAGACAAGTCACTTAAACAAATAAAAAAAAATATTGATGCTTGGTGGCCGTTAATCGAAAAAGGAGCTGAGGCGATTGTTATGACCGCGAGTGGTTGTGGAGTAACAGTGAAGGAATATGGATATCTTCTGAGCGATGATCTGGATTACTCAAAAAAAGCCAAAAGAATCTCCGAAATTACTTTTGATTTAAGTGAAATTCTAACCTTTGAACAAGACCAACTTAAGATAATTCTAAACAACAAAAAAACCAAAAACAAAACAAATGAAGACTTTATTGCCTTTCATTCCCCCTGCACTCTACAGCATGGGCAAAAATGCAAAGGCAAAGTTGAGACAATCTTAGAGGTCGCCAATTTTGAGCTTGCCTTTGTGCAGGATGCACACCTATGTTGTGGTTCAGCAGGCACATACTCGATATTACAACCTAAAATCTCGAACAAATTACTTAAAAATAAAATAGATGCCTTGACAAAAGATACACCCAAGGTCATTGCAACAGCAAATATCGGTTGTTTGACACATATTCAAAGTGGAACGGAAATGAGAGTCGTGCACTGGGCAGAGCTGGTTTTAGAGAAAATTCAAAATTAGGGAGTAAATTTATGAGCAAAATAGCATTTATCACTGGTGTAACTTCGGGTATTGGCGAAGCCGCCGCAGAAAAATTTTTATTGGGCGGCTGGAAAGTCATCGGCACTGGCCGTAGAAGAGAAAGACTAGATGCTTTTGCGAGCAAATTTAGCTCAGATAAGTTTTTCCCTCTAGTTTTTGATGTTAGAGACGTAGCTTCGATTGAAGAGCTAATATCTTCGATTCCTGGTGATAAAAAAAATATTGACTTACTCATTAATAATGCTGGATTAGCCCTCGGCACCTCGGCAGCACAATCCTCCAGCTTAAAACAGTGGCAACAGATGATTGAAACAAATGTTACTGGACTCGCAGGCCTTACCCACAAATTACTCCCTACTCTTATCGAACAAAAGGGGGCAATAATTAATATCGGATCTGTGGCGGCAACATATCCTTACCCGGGAGGAAATGTCTACGGTGGTACCAAAGCTTTTGTTAGTCAATTTTCACTTGGATTGCGTTCAGACTTGCAAGGAACAGGAGTTCGGGTAACCTGTCTCGAGCCTGGCATGACTGAAACCGAGTTTACTCTAGTTAGGACCAGCGGGGACCAACAGGCTTCGGACACCCTTTACCAAAATGCAAACCCGTTAAAAGGATCAGATTTAGCCGATACTCTCTACTGGATTGCCAACCTCCCAGCCCATATGAATGTAAATAGACTTGAAATTATGACTGTAAATCAATCTTTTGGACCATTTCAAGTTTACCGAGATTAGTAAAACACTCCCAGCTCAATCGAGGTACATTTAATGATTATCGCGAGGTGTTCCTTTAACCGCAATTCTTTTGTATTTTACCGCTGGTTTGAGGACCATTCCCTCCGATAATTCTCCTACCATCTCCCTTTGAATCTCCTGCCACGGACTTTGACTTTTCGGAATTTTAAAACCACCATTCTTGGTTAATTTTCTTTTTCTCTGATCTATCTCTTTTTTTGATACCAAAATGTTTGCTGTCCTTTTATTTAAATCTATACGAACCTTATCCCCTGTTTGAAGAATAGCAAGCCCGCCACCCGTTGCCGCCTCAGGTGAGGCGTTTAGTATTGAAGGTGAACCAGATGTACCTGACTGCCGGCCGTCACCGATACAGGGCAATTCTGTAGTTCCCTCTTTTATGAGTTTGGTGGGAGGTTGCATATTTACCACCTCAGCCGCACCTGGGTAACCAATCGGACCAACACCTCTTATAAACAACATACAATCAGAATCTATCTTCAGTTTAGGAGAATCAATCCTCCTGTGGTAATCCTCCGGACCATCAAATACAATTGCCCTCCCCTCCCATGCATTTGGATCTTGTGGGTTAGATAAATATTTCTCTCTGAATGACTCCGATATAACACTAGTTTTCATGATGGCACTATCAAAAAGATTTCCTTTGAGGTTGAGAAATCCAGCTTTTTCCATCATCGGTTTTTTATATGTCCATATAACATTTCTATCTAAAACTTTGGCTCTTTTGCAATTCTCATACAATGTCTTACCGTTTACAGTTAGGGCGTTCTTATTTATTTTTCCCATTCGAATGAGCTCTCCAACTACAGCTGGTAGACCTCCCGCGCGATGATACTCTTCTCCAAGATATTCTCCGGCTGGTTGCATATTAACTAGCAGTGGAATTTCATAACCTATTTTTTCCCAATCTTGATTGTTCAACTTTACTCCGACATGTCGTGCGATTGCGTTTAAATGTATAGGGGCATTTGTCGATCCACCAATTGCCGAGTTTACGATTATTGCATTTTCAAAAGCTTCTCGAGTCAAGATAGTTGACGGTCTCATCTCTTTCAGGACCATTTCTACTATTCGCTTACCAGTCTTATAAGCCATTGCTCCTCGCTCCTTGTGAGGGGCCGGAATTGCGGCACACCCCGGAAGCGACATTCCGAGAGCTTCAGCAAGGGAATTCATCGTACTGGCGGTCCCCATCGTATTGCAATGCCCGGCCGAGGGGGCGGATGATGCGATCAATTCAATATATCCCTTATAATTGATTTCACCAGATGCAAGCATTTGTCTAGCTTTCCAGGCTATCGTCCCCGAACCGGTTCGTTGACCACGGAACCAGCCATTAAGCATTGGTCCACCCGATAAAACAATCGACGGTATATCTACTGTAGCTGCTGCCATCAATTGAGCAGGGGTTGTTTTATCACAACCCGTAGTCAAAACCACTCCGTCAATAAAATAACCGTATAAAAGCTCTACCAAACCTAAATAGCTTAGATTCCTATCAAGCGCTGCACCAGGACGTTTCCCGGTTTCTTGGATTGGATGCACCGGAAATTCAAATGGTATTCCACCAGCCTCACGTATCCCTTCTCGCACTCTATCTGCCAAGGCCAAATGGTGCCTATTGCATGGAGAAAGGTCTGAACCAGACTGTGCGATTCCTATAATTGGTTTCCCCGACTGTAACTCATCTAATTCAAGGCCCCAATTCATATATCTCTCCAAATAAAGTGCTGTCATTCCCGGATTTTTTGGGTTATTAAACCACTGCTGCGACCGCAATTTTTTTGATTTTTTCGTTACCATAGTTCCTCCCATATTAATAAATCTCTTTTCTCAATATAATATTAACAGCACTTGTTACCGCAGGTAAGTTAAAACTTCCTGACTTAATTCACCATTAGCCAAGCCTTCACTAATTCTAGTTTCGCACTTTTATTTTTTTTATAAAAAAAAAGCTGAATCATCGCAATTCAGCTTTGTAAACACCGGAAGTTGTTACCTCTAATTTTACTTTCTAACTTTTTTAAAATCTAAGGCTAATACCGCAATAACACATAGGAAAAATTCCCAATATTTTACGAACTCGAGCTATCTTCCAATTGGGATGATATCACCCCATGCTCCAAACCAACTCTAATAATTTGGGCAGCATTACTGACGTCTAATTTATTTTTTATGGCAGATTGATAATTAGCAACCGTTTTATATGACAAATGCAATAACTCTGATATTTCACTCACGGAGTGACCTTCTACTAGAAGTCTGAAAATCTCAAATTCGCGAGCTGACAAAAGATCTAATTTAGTCTTATTTTTTGGACGCATTTGTAACGCCAACTCTTGTGCCATCTCCTGACTGATAAATAGCTTTCCGCTTGCAACAATCCGTACGGCATCAACTAAAACTTCTGGCGCGCTAGATTTTGTTACATAACCTCTTGCCCCTGCGTGCATAGCTCTCGAGACAAAAACTACATCTTCGTGCATGCTAAACATTAAAATTTTTTGATCTGGCACTCGGCGAATAATTTTTCTTAGGGTTTCCAAACCACTCATCCCTGGCAAATTTATGTCCATTATATAAACATCAACCCGTATTCGAGAAGATCTAAAATAGGCCTCTTCTCCTGTATCAGCCTCCTCTACTACATTAATGTCTGTTGTCCTCTCAAGAAGCCTGCGATACCCCTCTCTCACTACCGAGTGATCATCGACTATACAAACTGAAATAGGATTACCTTTCATACCATTCCTGTTAATTATCTAAGCGGGACAACCGCTTTAATCGTAGTTCCCTTATTCGATTTTCCAGATTCAACTTGGAAAGAGCCCTGCAATGCCTCCACTCTTTCCCGGATCCCTACTAGACCCAGTCCGCCCTTCGTTGTCTTATTTTTTATTCCAACACCATCATCCTTTATTAACACTTCAATAAATTCAAACGAATCGTCGTTAGATATTCTATGAAGTGCGATTTCAATATTTTTTGCGTTAGCATGCTTTGTAACATTCGTAAGTCCTTCTTGCACAAGCCTAAAAATTGTGATGTTTACATTTTCCGCCAGTTCCTCAAAGTCTCCATCCGAGACGAATCTACATTTTGTAGCGGAATGTCTTTTTTGCCAAGAGTCAATTAAATATTTAATAGCAGGTGACAATCCCAGTTCATCTAACGCAACAGGTCTTAGCCTATGGGTAAGGTTCCTTACCAATTGATATATATCGGTCGATACCTTAACAATAGATTCGGCACTTCCCCTAACAAGGGTGTCAGTTTCTGACTCTTCCCTAATGTTTACTGCATCTATTTTTATGGCATTTAGACCTTGACCTAATTCGTCGTGTAACTCACGAGCTAAAAGTCTTCTCTCCTCCTCCTGTAAGTGAATATATTTGTTTGCTAATCGTTTGTTTTCTTTTACCACATCTTGCAGATTTCTTTGAGCAACTAGGCGTAGTTCCATCTCTGATAAGGTCTGCCGCATTCTTTTCCAAGAGAACCAAGCCATCCCAAAAAAAAGTGAGAACAATGCCATTGGTAATTCATCTAGCTGATATGCCTCAAAAGGCCTAGTCAGGATAAGCAATTTTTCACTTAATTCCATAAAACCTGACAAACCAAAAATTACGGCACTAATAAACAAAACTATCAAAATATCGGTGCTCGCTCCTAATTTCAGAAAATGCCCCGCTTTCACAACTTCCTCCTCTTAAATAGCCACAATAATATACAAAAGCAAACCGTCCCTGCTATACAAGACTTTTTCACAAACAGAATTCCTGTTATCTTAAATGCTAAAGGATAATACAAGAAACTGTAGATTAACGAACAAATGAACTTTAATGAAACAGATAGCCAAAAATCTGTATCGAATGCGATCTCCAAATTGATGGAATCATTTGACGATAGCTATTGGCTTAAATGTGATTTAGAATCAACTTTTCCGCAAGAGTTTTATTCGAAAATTGCCTCAGGAGGTTGGCTTGGGGTCTGCATGCCGAAAGAATATGGAGGAGCTGGCTTAGGAATAGCCGAAGCATCGGTAATGATGCGACAAATAGCGGAATCGGGCGGTGGTATGGCGGCGGCTTCAGCAATTCATATTAATATTTTTGGCCCACATCCGATAGTGGTGTTTGGAAACTCTGAACAAAAAAATAGTTGGCTGCCACCCTTGATTGCGGGAGTAGAGAAATGCTGTTTTGGCATAACTGAGCCTTCCGCCGGACTTGATACAGGCAACATTAAAACATTTGCAAAAAAGCGTGGCGATAAATATCTTATCAACGGTCAGAAAATCTGGACGTCTACCGCGCAAGTCGCGGATAAAATTATGTTGTTAGCTAGAACGCTACCAAACGAAAAATGTCGCAAGCGAACGGATGGTCTCTCGCTTTTTTACACGGCGCTTAATCAAAAATACATCAAAGTTCAAGAGATCCGAAAAATGGGACGCGCGGCTGTGGATAGCAACGAAATTTTTATTGAAAATCTTGAAATATCCGAAAAAGATCGAATTGGTGATGAGCATAATGGGTTTCAATATCTAATCGACAGTTTAAATCCGGAACGAATTCTTATAGCGGCTGAGGCTATCGGCTTAGGTAAAGATGCATTAAAAAGAGCCGTAAGATACGCCAAAGAGAGAATCGTTTTTGACCGTGCTATAGGACAAAATCAAAGCATTCAGCATCCATTAGCAAGAAATTGGATCGAGTTAGAAGCAGCGGAGTTAATGGTTGCGAAAGCTGCTTACCAGTATGACAATGGAATGCCAAGCGGAGCTATGGCAAATGCCGCCAAATATTTTGCTGCTGAGGCTGGTTTCCGTGCAGCAACGGATGCAGTAAGCACTCTAGGAGGAATGGGTTACGCTAAAGAGTTTCACGTGGAAAGATTATTGAGAGAATCTCTCATTCCAAAACTAGCACCAGTAAGCGCACAAATGATTTTGAATTATATCTCAGAAAAAGTACTTGGTTTACCAAAATCTTATTAAACTTGTTTGGATAACATCATTGGAGTGACTCATGCAAAATACTGTATCGGCTTTATTGTTTGACGTTTTTGGAACAGTTGTAGATTGGCGATCCAGTATAAATCGCGAGATTGAATTATTGGGAGGTAAAAATGGCTTCACTATCGACTGGAACCAATTCTCAAATGACTGGAGGGCCGGCTACAAGCCGGCTATGGATCGTGTCAGACGAGGTGAACTTCCTTGGATGAATATTGACGGACTACACAGATTAATTCTTGATCAACTCCTGGTAAAATATAAGCTAACCCATATTTCAGAAGGTGATAAAAAACATTTGAATAAGGCTTGGCACAGACTTGCCCCGTGGGATGATTCAGTGGAGGGGTTAACAAAACTTAAACAAAAATATATTATCGGAACATTGTCGAATGGTAATATATCTCTGCTCGTTAATATGGCCAAAAGTGCGAAGCTTCCGTGGGATTGCATTTTATCTGCCGAATTATTTGGATGTTATAAACCAGATCGCAGGACTTACGAAGGGGGAGCGGAATTGCTCGGTCTGCCAAAAGATCGAGTTATGCTGGTTGCTGCGCATAAAGATGATTTAGACAGTGCAATGAAATACGGGTTAAAAACAGCCTTTATACCGCGTCCACACGAGTACAGCGAAAAAACCGACATCACCTTCGAAAAAAAATACGATTTCAATGCTAATAGTTTTTTAGATCTCTTTGATCAATTGACAAATTCGTGAAAAATCTTCACGAACATGCTGTCTGGGATTGGCCTTTAAGATTATTCCATTGGGTACTAACTATTCTAGTACTCAATCAATTTGCCACAGCAAAGATTTCAGGAAATGCGATGGATTTTCATATCATGGGCGGTTATCTCATTTTCACAATTCTTCTATTCCGGATCGGGTGGGGTTTTGCGGGTAGTCAAAATTCTCTTTTTACCAACTTTATTCAACCCCTCACTGAAGTAAAACGATATCTTTATGAAACAATCGTTTCCAAACAAAGAAAAATTTATTACGGACACAATCCCGTCGGTGGATGGGCATCCATTACAATGCTTTTTGCTTTATCACTTCAAACGATCACTGGCCTACTATCGGACGATCAGATAATGTTTTCCGGCCCTCTTGCACATCGATTCTCAGAAAATATAGTTTCAGCGGCCACTACATTTCACAGCGCTAATGCATGGTTGATCATTGTGATGATTTTTTTTCATATATTTGCAATATTCTCGTATCTAATTCTACACAAAAACAATCTGATTAACCGGATGATAAATGGAGGACATATGCCATTTAGAGCCAATTTGAAACATACGAAAAATTTGTCTGTTCGAGCAGTAGTAGTCTTTATTGTCAGCCTTATAATATTGCTGATGATGCTCTACCTCGCCTAATTTATTTAGTCTTATATTTATCGTGGCAGGATTTACAAGAACGCCCTACTTTTCCTATCTGTTTTTTAGCTTTTCGCAAATCGCCAATATTTGCAATTTCCTCCAGAACACTTACCTCTTGCTGCATTTGAAGCATTTTCTCTTCAAAATCTTTCATATCAAGCCAAATTTCAGGCTTGGCCTTGGTGTTCCCTTTTTCTGACCCGACAGGAAAACCTTCTAAAGGTAAGTTACTGACGAATCTCAAAATAGCTGCGCTCCGCATGAAAACATCTCGATCGTAGCCCTTTTTTCCCTTCGCCATAGCTGCCATTATTCCAAAATGCCAGCCCATAATTTGATAAACACTTTTTCTGTATTTTATCGGATCGGGTTTAGAAAAAGCAAAACTAGAGCTCAAGATTGCAACCAACAAAAACAAAACCTGAAACTTCCTCATATCTCCTCCCAAAATCTATGAAAAAATTTAAAAAAACAAATTCAAAACCGGAAAAATGCCGATCTATATAAATATTAATAGGACAAACGCAAGCCTTCTTTTATGAAACGCATAGGCCTAAACTTGCTGGCAGGTGGTTTTTAAGAAATCAGCAGCTCATAAAAAAATTACTGGAAAACCCTCTTTTTATTATAATCGAACAACCTAGATATTATCCTTCCCGAATTCCTCTTCAATTTTGCGCAAGGTCATTCCAGAGGCTACTAAATTCGGATTTATTTGTAGAGCTTGACGAAACCAGTTGGCTGCCTTTTTAAAATCCTGTCGCTCAAGCCATATCACCCCACAACTCTCCATAACCCCAAAGTGGTACGGATTAAATTCAAGCGCTTGAGCATAATTACGTAAAGCTGTCTCATAATCACCTAGGTGAACGTAAGCATCACCAAGACGATTCCAAGCCTCGGCAAATTGGGGTTTAGCTATTATTACTTTATTCAATGTTTTGACGGCTTCTTCGAGATTATCATGTCGTATTTGTTGCATACCCACCTGAAAAAGTGGATTGACAACAGGGTCATCCATCCTCAGCCAAAGACCCCACACGGCTTGTTCGGCCATGCCTCTAACAAACTGATCGTCATCCCATAACAATTTGAGCATGAGTGGAACATCTTGGAGTCGACCTACTTCAGCCAATCTACCGAGACCTTTTCTCCGCTCTTGGGCATAAGGGCTTTTTAGCGCTGCGATAGCGTCATCTCGCGACAATAAATCCCACTTACCGGCAAAACTATTGCTGAGTACGAACGTAAGAGCAATGAAAAGCGAAATAATTTTAGGCATAAGTTATTGATTACCTCTCTTTTAGTATTAATAAAAAACCCATGATAAACTATTTCGGTCGGACAGAGTAGACTACTAACTCCTACAAATTAAACGAGTCCGCACCCTAACTATCTACAAAAGTGGAGCTGATATGAAAGAAATTAGTAAAAACCAACCCATCAATAATCGTAAAATATTACTAATTTTACTCGCCACATTTGGTTTTGGTATGAACGTCAGCGCGGATAATTATCCACTAGGAAAGATGACCTGCAATGATATTGGAGATTTTGCCGCTAAAGCCCTGATGTGGAGAAAAAGAGGATTTACCCCGGCAGAGGCTTTGCAGAAATTAGATGAACTCAACTTAAGCGAATCAGTCGATAAGAAAAATATGCTAGATGTGCTTAAATTAGTGTATGGAGGATACGGTAACAGCTGGACCCAAGAGAGTGCTAGGAAAGCAATTACCCAAGATTGTCAACGCGGTCGATGACGAGTGAATTATGAACGATAATTTAGTTCCACCAGCCGCAATTGGTATGCAAATTACGGATGTTGATACGCCGGCTCTATTACTAAACCTCGATGTGTTCGAAAACAATAGAATAAAACTCAAAAAACAATTAACAGAAACGAAAACCAACTTTAGGCCTCACTCCAAATCCCACAAATGTCCGAGCATTGCAAAGTTACAGTTGGAAGATGGGGCCATAGGAATTTGCTGTCAAAAAGTGTCAGAGGCAGAAATTATGTCAAAGGCAGGAATCAAAAACATCCTAATATCAAACCAAATTGTCGGCCCAACCAAAATACAACGCCTAGTTAAACTTAGCAAATCTGCATCCATTTTAGTGTGTGTCGATAATAAAGAAAATATTAATCAAATAAACAACTATGCCAAAATGTTCGACACACGAATTGGGGTATTAGTAGAATTAGATGTAGGTACCAATCGGTGTGGGGTGGTCGGTGAATTCGAAGTTTTAAAACTCGTTAAGCTCATAAGTTCTCACAGTAATCTTGACTTTATTGGCATTCAGGCCTATCAAGGAAAAGCTCAGCACGTTAGAGAATATAATGCGCGAAAGTCACTGGTCGAAAATGCTTCGCAAGCAGTGAAGAGAGCTCTAGACTTGTTAAGGGAAAATGATTTCTCCTGTAAAGTGGTTTCGGGAGGAGGTACTGGAACGTTTAATTTCGAGGTTGAAAGTGAGGTATTTAACGAGGTGCAACCGGGTTCTTATGTTTTCATGGATGGAGACTATGGACGTAATTTGGATGCGGCTGGCGAGACAATAGATTTATTTGGTCAAAGCCTATTTTTATTAACAACAGTAATGAGCTTACCTTCCGACAGCAGGGCGGTAGTAGATGTGGGTCTTAAATCAGTAGCTGTTGATTCGGGATTGCCCGATGTCTGCTTAAAAGGAGTCAAATACGTCAGCGCCTCTGATGAGCACGGGGTACTTGAAATTCCTAGGTTAATTGACCTAAAACTAGGGGATAAAATCAAACTAATACCAGGACATTGTGATCCCACTGTCAATTTACATGACTGGATTGTCGGATACCGAGATGATAAAGTTGAATTAGTTTGGGATATAGCCGCCCGAGGAGCTTTTTTTTAAAAAATCACGTTTATTGTTTATGTCAGAATCAAAACCATTTCAGTTAGATACGTTAAGCCTGCACGCTGGCCAAAAACCCGATGATGAGTTCGGCTCGCGTTCACAGCCAATTTATTTCACCACGTCATATGTATTCAAAGATACAGACCAAGCCGCATCGCTATTTAACATGGAACGCGGAGGACATGTTTACAGTAGAATTTCAAACCCAACAAACTCGGTACTAGAAGAGAGAATAGCTGCATTAGAAAATGGTGTAGGGGCTATAGCTACGGCGAGTGGTCAAGCAGCTCTTCATCTAGCAATCGCTACACTAATGGGCGCTGGATCTCATATAGTTTCCTCCAGATCCTTATACGGAGGCTCTCATAACCTTCTTAGCTACACAATGAAAAGATTCGGAATTGAAACCACTTTTGTTGATACTCGAGATCCCTCGGCATTTGAAAAAGCGATTAAAAAGAACACCCGTCTTTTTTTCGGAGAAACATTGGGAAACCCAGGACTCGACATACTAGACATACCAGAAATATCAAAAATAGCGCACGACAACGGCATTCCAGTCTTGGTTGACTCAACATTTTCCACGCCTTACCTGATTAAACCGTTCGAACATGGAGCCGATCTTATTTTTCACTCAGCAACAAAGTTTTTAGGAGGCCACGGTGTAGCTATAGGAGGGCTATTGGTTGACAGCGGAAAATTTGATTGGGAAAAGTCGGGCAAATTTCCTACCCTTTGCGAGCCGTATGAAGGCTTCCATGATATGGTTTTTACAGAGGAATCAACTACTGCTGCGTTTCTCCTAAGAGCAAGACGAGAAGGTTTAAGAGACTTTGGAGCGTGCATGAGTCCTATGAATGCTTTCCAAATACTCCAGGGTATCGAAACTTTGAGTCTTAGAATGACAAAACATATTCAGAATACCCGGGAGATCATAAGTTTTCTTCAAGATCATCCCGCAGTAAAGTCTGTGGTCTATCCAGAACTGGCATCGCACCCTGATCACAGTCTCGCAAAAACTATGATGCCCAAAGGTTGCGGGGCGGTTTTTACTTTTGAACTTAAAGGGGGCAAAGTCGACGGGAAGCAACTGATCGATAAATTAGAAATTTTTTCACACTTAGCTAATGTTGGTGACGCAAAATCACTTGTCATCCACCCAGCATCGACTACTCATTTTAGGATGGATACCGATAGTCTAAAAGCAGCAGGAATAACCGATGGGACTGTGAGGTTATCTATTGGTCTTGAAAACGCAACTGACCTGATAACTGATTTAAAGAAAGGTTTAAGGGGCTGCGCAACATCCTAAGGAAATCACAGGAGCGTTAAGATTTGTTTTTAAATATTGGAAAAGAAACTATTTATGCGTATACAGGGGGCAAAAAAGTAGACAGCAAAAAGCCTGCTATTGTCTTCATTCATGGGGCTGCAAACGATCATAGTGTTTGGGCTCTCCAAAGCAGATATTTTGCTTTTCATGGTTGGAATGCCATAGCTATCGACCTACCAGGACATGGTAAATCTGACGGACCACACCTAACTTCGATTAACAAATTATCAAGTTGGATTAACGACATCATAACCACCGTCAATTTAAGCGAAGTAGTATTAGTTGGCCACAGCATGGGATCGCTGATCGCACTAGATTTTGCTGGAAATTTTCAAAGAAAAACAGCAGGTCTTGTTCTAATTGGGACCGCGTCACCCATGCCTGTTTCTGACAGTTTGCTGAAAACCTCATCGGAGAAACCGCAAGAAGCATACAACATGGTTAACAATTTTTCTTTTAGTGCTAGAGGTCATCTTGGACCCAATGCAGCGCCTGGAAGCTGGATGGCTGGTAATGGTATGCGTTTGATGGAAAAGGCCAATGATCTAACGCTGTATAAAGATTTTTTAAGCTGTGATCGCTATCAAGAGGGACTAAATTGTGCAAAAAAGGTTTTGTGTCCTAGTTTGATAATTAGTGGATCAAAAGATAAGATGACTCCCGCAAAATTTTCTAAAGAAATTGCAATAGTCTTGGCAAATACCGGCAAATTCCGGAATGTCAATTTAGAGACAGGACACGCGATAATGGCTGAAAAACCTGATTTAGTTTTGGACATTCTCATCGAGTTTACGGACAAAATTAAGGAGGAAAAAGGCACAGCAAGTAACAAGGAAAAAAATCTTTGACTTTCTAATTTAACAGAGCAATTGAAAACGATGCTTTTTGCATTCAGATTATAAGAAATTTTCGGTCTTAATTTAATGTTATTCTAAATCTGCCAGCATTTTTTCAGCAGAACTCACATCGAACTTTCCAGGTTCTTCAATGTTCATTTTCCTGATGATCCCGTTATCAACTAACATAGAAAATCGTCGCAGCCTCATCCCCATGCCGCGAGCCATAAGATCCAAGGTAAGGCCAAGAGCTTCGGTATAATGGGTATTACCGTCGGCAAACATTCTAAGCTTACCGTCAACCTTATTTTGTTCAGCCCACGCATTCATAACAAATGCGTCATTGACGGATAAGCACCAAATCTCGTCAACCTTTTGAAGAATTTTCTCGGCATTCTCGATGTAGCCAGGCAAATGATTTGCTGAACATGTTGGAGTGAATGCACCCGGCAAACCAAAGATAACTATTTTTTTACCGGTTATTAATTCCGATACTGCCATTTTTTTCGGACTACCCACTCCCTTCGAATTATCAAACTCCCACAGACTCCCATCCGGCATAGTATCACCGACGTTTACCGTCATGTTTAACCTTCCTTTTTGTTTGTTTTTTAACTTTTATCTTAGTTTAACATGTAAAATTAACAAGTAACAAAAATGATTAACGAAAACGGCAAATGCCGCGTCCATCTCATGATAAAAAACTACATTACACCTATTGGATACGAAAGGCTAAAAGACGAAGCGCTTCATTTGATAAACCAAACCAGACCGGAAATTGTTCGAACCGTTCAATGGGCAGCATCAAATGGCGACAGATCAGAAAACGGGGACTACATTTACGGAAAGAAAAAACTCAGAGAGATTGACAAAAGAATTAGATTTTTGACAGAACGGCTAAACAAGGCTGTGGTTGTCGATCCTATCAAAAGGGAACCAACAAAACAGATTTTTTTCGGAGCAACGGTGACGTTACGCGATTGCAGCGAATGCGAAAAAACGTATACCATTGTGGGTGTTGATGAGACAAACCCAGACAAAGGTTATATCTCTTGGAAAGCTCCACTTGCAAAAGCTCTTATAAAATTATTTGAAGGAGATGCCGTAACTTTCAAGAAAAATCAATCTACCAGAAAGTACATCATAACTAATGTGAGTTACGATGCTTTAAAAGCGAAGTAACAAAACAATCTGATACATAATTCAACAGCTAATATTACTTTGTCCTGCGAATAGTATTAGCGCTCTGCCCAAACAATAGTTTCCTTGAATTTTCATCCACTACCGGAGTTTTGTTAATTTTCAATCCTTTTTCGTAAGCTTTTAAAACAGCGGGACGGTTCCCTATTCGATTAAACCACTTATTAAGATAGGGAAAATCTGCAAGGTTCTGTTGTTGTCGTTTATGGGGAAACACCCATGGGTAACATATTATATCCGCTATAGAATATCGATTGACTATAAAATCACGACCCTTAAGCCTTTGGTCTAAAACGGCATAAAGCCTCCCAGTTTCATTTACATATCGATTTATCGCGTACTCAATTTTTTCGGGAGCATAGACACCAAAATGATGATTTTGCCCTGCCATAGGTCCTAGTCCACCCATCTGCCAAAAAACCCATTCGAGGACTTCAACTCTCGACCTCTCATCTCTTGGTATAAACTTTCCAGTTTTACCAGCGAGGTATACCAAAATTGCTCCCGACTCAAATACCGATATTGATTTTTTTCCAATATTAGGTTGCTTATCTACGATGGCTGGCATTCGATTATTCGGAGAAATTTTAAGAAACTCTGGTGCGAATTGTTCTCCCTTGCTGATGTTGATTGGTAAAATTCGATATGGCAATTTAGCCTCTTCGAGGTAAATAGTGATTTTGTGTCCGTTAGGAGTAGGCCAAAAATAAAGATCTATCATATTCGCCTTTTTTTACAAGATTGAAACAAACCGTTAAATTATGCGTTGGCTGTTTATCATAGCCTTCAGCAGTGGTTGTTTTCAAGCACAAAAAAAAAAATTACATCTTAAATGCTTTATTCGGACTAATCACTTTTTCTATAGCTGAACGTGTTTTTATTGTTAGGATGGAAGAGCTCAATACCAAAAAAGGATATTTAAAGATCTCAACAGCTCTCGGATGGGATCTAAACCTTGATAAAAAAATAGCTCGGAGGCACCAATGGGCCCCAAAAAGAGACCCACAAGCACGGGGAAAAAAACAAAATGAAAAACTAAAACCCTAAGAAACACTAGAGAAATTTGTATACTCACTAAAAATTGAAAATTCTAATTATCCCGGTAACCACGGTCATAAGCCTCGCGCTCTAATTGAGCTTCGATTTCTCGCCTGCGCTGCTCCCTTCCACGTTCATAAGCTCTTGCTAAGCGTGGGTTATCGCAGTATGGGTTTTCATAGCATCTTGGCAAACTGTGTCTGAAGCTGCT